>JAEEGF012339319.1_pt1 | contig 32863 bp, 27 predicted proteins | sample 9134171 | NCBI WGS metagenome assembly JAEEGF01 (sample SAMN16246542, study PRJNA631951) | gut metagenome | biome: gut microbiome; feature: rumen; material: AP-attached | host: Bos | place: Iran: Karaj | collected 2018-10
AAGCTTTCAAAAAGGGTTTTTAAGGTTTTTGTGAAATATCTGTGTGGATCTGCGGGATCTGTGTGACATAAAAAAGGAGAATTATGAATTGTAAACTAAGAAAAGTAGTTGGAGTAGGAGAAACCATATTGGATATTCTCTTCAAGAATAATCAGCCGGTGGCAGCTGTACCAGGCGGCAGTTGCTTCAATAGTATTATAAGTGTGGGCAGGGCAGGTGTACCCTGCACCTTTATAGGTTACACAGGAGCAGATGTGGTGGGACAGCAGACAGTGGACTTTATGAACAAAAATGGCGTATCCACCGAATATTTTCTGGTAAAGAAAGAAGAAAAGAGTGCTGTCAGCCTGGCCTTCCTGAACGAAGACGGAGATGCCAACTACGCCTTCTACAAACAGCCACCTTTCACCCCAGCAGAATGGAAAGCTCCCTCATTGTCTACGGGTGACATCCTACTTTACGGTTCCTATTTTGCAGCTTGCAAAGGCACTCGTCCCATGATAACAAAACTATTGGAGGAAGCTAACAAGGTAGGTGCTATTGTATACTACGACCTGAACTTCCGCAAGAGCCACGCCCACGAACTGGAAGCACTCACGCCCTCCATCCTGAGTAATTTCAGTCAGAGTAGTATAGTCAGAGGAAGTGCTGATGATTTTGAGATTATGTATGGTACTAGAGAGGCCAACCTCATATACCAACAACACATAAAGGCCCATTGCCCCATCTTTATCTGCACAGCCGGAGCAGGCAAGATAGAGGTCTGCACACCCGAGAGAAGCTACACCTTCCACGCCCCACGGGTTGAGAATGTAGTCAGCACGGTAGGAGCAGGCGACAGCTTCAATGCGGGATTCACCTGCGCCCTCATCTGGATGGGAATAACAAAAGGAATGCTCCCCCGCCTAACAGAGGAGCAATGGAATAAGCTTATAGATATTGCCTGCCAGTTTGCCGGCAATGCCTGTCAGAGTAAAGAAAACTATATCTCTCCGGGGTTTCACCCCGAGGAGAGAGGTTATTGGGTATAGGTTATAGGTTATTGACGATAGTCTCTAGACGTTAGACCTTAGTAGTTTTCGCTTAAAAAGGTAATTTCAATAACCTATAAACAATAACCTATAACCATTAAATAGCTATTTCATCGAGATTAACCAACCCATTCACCAAAGCGTAAATGGTAAGGGCGGCAGGACTATGGATCTGTAGCTTACGACTGATATTACGTCTGTGCGTCATAACCGTATTTACTGAGATAAAGAGCGCATCGGCAATCTCCTTGTTGGAAAGGCCCTTGGCCACCTGCACCACAATATCCTTCTCGCGTTCGCTGAGGTCGTTGGAAGCTGAAGCATTCTTATCATCATCCTCTTCCTCACTCTCAGCCTCTGTACCACCAGCCTGACGGACCTTGAACTCTAACCTACGCACACACTCGGCGAAGAGTGTATCCTCCATGTGGCAGTGGGTAAGCAAATCCTCCTCCGTCATAAAGATATCCATCAGCACCTCTCCCATCAGCTGAGCTGCATTATCATTGGGGTAATACTTGATGATGATGTTCTTCAGTTCCGCAATACTCTTTTCCAGTGATGCATGATTGTCCTCGTGCTGGCGAACCACCATATCAAAGGACTCACTGCCTACCTTGCCATTCAAGAGATTCTCGACAAAGGGGTGCACATTAGAATCCTCATACTGCATGTGGCGTCCCACCTCAGCTGCATATTCATCATAGAATTTGAGTATCAGCATGGCAATCTGGTTAGAGGAAGAACAGTCGATAGCCTCCAGCAACTTACGACGGATATTAGGCAGGCGGAAGTCCACAAAATAGGTGTGCGAGTTCTTGAGATAACGCATCAGGCAGGGCAGGCTTATCTGCTCCACCATCTCGTTGATATGCGCGTGGGCTGCATCCTTTACATAATTTACCACTGTCAGGAAGGTGGTTACATCCACACCGGCAGCCTTACAGGTTTCGCCAACCGTCTTATTTCCAAACCCCAGCGTGATACCGAAGCGTCCTATCATCTGTAGCATGCGGTAATCGTCGCTGATGACATCGCTCATGGGGTCCAACTCGTGATATTTCTCTGTCATTGTCTTTTGTTTTTCTGCTGCAAAGTTACAATAAAGTTCACAATCAGCCACTCTTTTTGATTAGCTGTCTTACGCAGAAGGTTCAAAATCATCAAAAGTGGGTATTAGCAGGGTGGCGGAAACTAATATCGACACATAATAAATATAAAAGCATTAGCAACACCCTCTTTTCATCAAAAACGAGTAATAACGTCATCAAGAGGGGACTGTAATTTCATAGAATTTGTGTATTGCGGGGCTCAGAAACACGCTGTACCTTTGCAGCCGGAAACCAAAACACATACACAAGATGAAAAGATTACTACTTACATTATTATTAATAATTGGTGTCTGCCAATTCTCAATCGGCTTAGCCTACGCCCAGTGGAACAACGATTCTACAGAAATGGACAGTTACGCCCGCTACCGCGTTGGTGGTTATGGCGAGATGGTAGCTCAGTTCAAAAACTATGGTATCAACCGCTTTAATGGGACAGCACAAGGTAATAGCGACTTCAAGCGCAATACCATTTCCATCCCTCGTTTTGTGATAGCTGGCGATTACAAGTTCAACAAGCACTGGAACCTGGGCGTTGAGGTGGAGTTTGAATCCGGTGGTACAGGTACTGCCTATGAGATAGAGAACACAGAGAACGGAGAATACGAAACAGAGGTGGAGAAAGGCGGTGAGGTTGCCTTGGAACAGTTCCACCTAACCTACCGACTGAACAACAGTTTTATGGTACGTGTGGGACACCAGATAGTACCCGTAGGATTGACCAATACACATCATGAGCCTATCAACTTCTTTGGTACAGTTCGTCCTGAAGGCGAGACTACCCTATTGCCCAGCACTTGGCACGAGACAGGTATCAGTTTCCTCGGTGAATTGGGAAGGAAATGGGCATCTTTCGACTATCAGGTGATGATTCTGGCTGGACTCAACGCCAACGGATTCGACCGTAATACCTGGGTAGCTGGCGGCAAGCAGGGCTTCTTTGAGACAGACAACTTTACCTCACCCGCCTATGTAGCACGTGTAAATTACAAAGGTGTTCCCGGCTTACGTTTAGGCGCCTCTATCTATTACCTGAACAATGCAGCCGCCAACAGCGACAAGCCACAGACCTACACGTTTGATGTGCCTGTCACCATATGGTCGGTGGATGCACAATACAAACACAAATACTTTACCGTTAGGGGTAACCTCCTAGGTGGACATGTAGGCAACAGCAGCCTGCTGACAGCCAAGAACAACCGTCTGAGCAGCAAATCGCCCTATAGTCGTCTGGCTCCTATAGCAGAACGTGGTGTAAGCTATGGTGTGGAGGCTGGTCTGAACCTGAAGCCTTTCCTGAAGAATGCGAAATATCTGGATTTCGTCCCCTTCGTCCGCTATGAATACTACAACCCACAGGAGAAAGTGATTGTGGATGCCAACAACCTGAAAGGTGCCGACAACAGGCTGAAGACTCAGATGTGGGTAGCAGGTCTGAACTACCGTCCGCTCCCCAATATCGTGATAAAAGCAGATTATACCAGTCGCAGGATTGGCAACGGAGAATACAAATCAGAAAATGAATTTGCCCTTGGCGTAGCATTCATTGGATGGTTTTTGAAACATTGAGAATTGAGGCGGCTTTGCTGCAATTGAGAATTGAGAATTTTCTTCTAATTGAAAATTGAAAATTGAGAATTGAGAATTTTCAATAACCTATAACCAATAAACTGTAAACAATCCTCTTGCCCCTCGCCCCTTGCCCCTAAAAAAGAATAATTTTAAATCAAATATAAAATAAGATGAAAAAGAACGTATTTATGATTAGCCTTTTGGCTATGAGTGTAGGTTTTACAGCCTGTAACAAAGACAATGAGACTCCTGATATCAGCATTCCCGAGGGAACGACGGATGTGACCATCGAGGAGAACAACATTGACGTAACATCCGAGAACATCAACACTTGGACACAGTATGCCACAGCTGTTGCCAACCTGTTGGCCAAGGATGCCAGCGACCTGAACAAGGCCTGGAGCGAGAGCTACAACGGAGGTGAGGCTTATGCTGAGACCTTCAAGAACTTTGGTGGCGAATACAGAAGTGCAGCTGCTTGCGTACAGCAGATTGTGGATGGCTGCATCGACATTGCAGGTGAGGTAGGTACTGCCAAGATTGGTGAGCCTCGCGACCTTTGGGAAGCCGGCAAATACACAGAGGCAGTCTATGCGGTAGAGTCATGGTACAGCTGGCACTCTATTGATGACTATAGCAATAACATTATCAGCATCCGCAACGCATTCAATGGTACACTCAACAATCAGGAGGCCGCTCACTCCCTGGCTGCCTTCACAAAAGCAAAGGATGCTACATTATATAACAACGTAAAGACCAAAATTGAGGCTGCCTATAATACCATCAAGAGCATGAACGCTCCCTTCCGTAGTCACATCGGAAGCGCCAGTGTAACAAGAGCTCAGAATGCCTGTGCCGAGTTGGTGGATGTGCTGGAAAAGGACCTGACAAGCTTTATCAGTCAGAATGCTGATGACGAGGAGTTGAAGAATATTGTCAGCACCTACGTGGATCAGGTCGTTCTGCCCACATACGCTAATCTTGTCAGCACCACAACAGCCTTGCGCCAGGCCATCATAAGCCTGAGCAACAACCCCTCAAGTGCTGCCTTCAAGAATGCAGCTAACCTGTGGATAGAGGCCCGCGAGCCTTGGGAGACCAGTGAGGCCTTCCTGTTCGGTCCTGTTGCCGACCTTGGCCTAGACCCCAATATGGACTCATGGCCCCTGGACGTGGATGCCATCAAGGGTGTAATGGAAAGCGGTAAGATTGAGGAACTGATAAAGTGGGAAGGTGAATACGATGAGGACAATGAGGATATAGAAGCTGTACAGAACGTTCGCGGTTTCCATACACTGGAGTTCCTGTTGTTCAAAAACGGTAAGGCACGCACATATTGATTGAATGAATTATAGATTGTTTTGGTTAGTCGTTCTCACAGCCCTCTGGGGTTGTGGGAATGACGAGTATCTGGAGGTTCGTGACAGTCGCGACATAGAAGTGCCCGAGGGGTTTGTCCTCTCGGCAGGTACCTCGACTATATTCAAGAACTCCAGTTATGCCTATGATACGGATGCCGATTGGGTGGCAGATATACCAGCCAACTCCAAGAGGTTCACGCATGGCGACCGCCTGTATGACAACCCCTTGAACTCAGGCAACGGCCTGGGACCTGTCTATGCAGGTTATTCCTGCGGCTCGTGCCACAGAAATGCAGGTAGGACAAAGCCCGGCCTATGGACACAGAACGGGACAGATCCCGATGGAACGCCTGTTTATGGTTCAGGTCAGTACGGTTTCTCATCCATGTTGGTATATGTTACCCGTAAGAACGGTGCCTTCTTCCAGGACTACGGACGTGTAATACACGACCAAAGCATCATGGGTGTGACAGCAGAAGGTAAGTTGGAATGCCGTTGGCACAGCCAGCAGTTCCAGTTTCCTGACGGTGAAGCATACGAACTGGTCTATCCAGAATATACCATCACCGACTGGTACAAACCCACCTACAGGGATACTGACGAACCTATCCGACCCGAAGACCTGTTCTGTACCGTCCGCATCCCCTTGCGCCATGTAGGTATGGGACAGATGATGGCGCTTGACCCCAACGAGATTGAGGCGTTGGCCAGAAAATCCAACTACCCCGAGTTTGGCATCTCTGGAAGATGCAACTACATCACAGAACGCGGACAGCTACGTCTGGGACTCTCAGGCAACAAGGCACAACATGCTGATTTGACCGTTGAATTGGGCTTTTCCAGCGACATGGGCGTTACCAACAGTCGCTATCCTGAGGAGATTTGCGAGGGTCAGAGCCAGATGCAGCAAGGCTCTATGATGGGATTGTTGTATGATAAACTGGAGATATCTACCGAAGAAATGGAGGATGTGGATTACTATCTGCACGGATTAGGTGTTCCTGCCCGCAGATTGGGAAGTGCCACTACGCAGGTCAGCTACAAGGGTAAGCAGATTTCAGAGCGTAAGATGGTGGAGATAGGCGAGCAGAAATTCTTCGAAGCCAAGTGCCACCTGTGCCATGTAACTACCCTGCATACCAAACCTCGTGGGGCAACTTTGCTGAACGGAACCGAACTTCCTTGGTTAGGCAATCAGACCATACATCCGTATAGCGACTTCCTGCTGCATGATATGGGCTCGGAGATTATGGGTGTGGGACTGAATGACAACTATGTCAGCGGGTTGGCCCGTGGCAACGAATGGCGTACAACCCCACTCTGGGGTATAGGTCTGCAGGAGAAGGTGAATGCCCATACTTACTTCCTGCACGACGGCAGAGCGCGTAACCTCCAAGAGGCTATCCTGTGGCACGGAGGAGAAGGCGAAGCATCCAAGAACCTGTTCAAGAAGATGCATAAAGACGACCGCTCTGCACTCATAAAATTCTTGGAATCACTTTAAATCATTGAACATTGAAGCTGCGCTTCGAGCCTGCTTACGCTCGGGATAGCTGATGCGAGCATCGCTCTCCCCTCGCTCAATCGCAGCCTTGAACATTGAATATTGAACATTAACAATGAAACGAATATTTTTACTTTTAATAATTTCTCAATTCTCAATTCTCAATTCTCAATTTGTTTTGGCGCAAGAGGCGCCAAGCATAGATATGGAGAATGGTGTATTGGGAATTGCTGACGACAGAGGTTTTACCCTTCAGTCTAAGGACGAGAAGTTTGTATTCAAACCCTACCTGTTCCTGCAGACACGCGGACAGGTGAACTACTACGATGATGAGGGACTGGACAAGGCCTACAATCAGGATAATGTAGCCAACTCGGGCTTTGCTATTCCATACGCTATCCTAGGTTTTACAGGAAAGACTTTCGGAAAGCTCGACTACAACCTGTCTATCAATGCAGCAGCCAAGGGTGCAGACATCCTGCAGCAAGCCTGGATTGACTACCAGATAAAGCCAGAGGCACGCTTTCGTGTGGGTAAGTTCAAGACTCCTTTTACACATGCCTACCTGACCACATTGGGCGAGACATTGTTCCCTGTGCTACCCTCATCACTCACCACCTCTACTATCATGCCTCACGTGCTGAATGCCGTAACGCCCAACATCGGAACAGGATTTGATATTGGCGTAGAGTTTCATGGTGTAACCAAACTGAACAAAAAGCAGAACAGCTGGCTGATGGGCTACGAGGTAGGATTGTGGAACGGAAGCGGCTCATCTGTGAACGCTGCCACCAAAACCTTCTCGGATGACTGGCACATCCCTGCCCTGCTTTATGCCGGAAGGCTGACCTTTATGCCTTGGGGGCAGATGCCTGCTACACAGGGTAATGCCAAGATGCTCAGCGGCAGGCACATGCTGTTTGGCATCAGCGGAGGTCTGAATGTAGAAAGTGAGAGCGAGAGCACTAATGACGCACGCCTGGGAGCAGAATTCTCGATGCTGCTGAACCGTTGGTACTTTGGTGCAGAAGCATACTGGATGCATGTAGGCTTTACCAAACGCCAGAAGATTGACGACACATTCAATTACTGGGGTGCCTATGCACAGGTGGGTTACTTTGTAACACCCGCTGTGCAGTTAGGTGTTCGTTACGACTTCATGGACCGTAACGGAACCACCAAGGACGGTTTCCTGAACATGCCTGCCGTAGTTTGCAACTACTATATTCCAAAGGTACACCTGAAGCTCTCGGCCATGTACCAGTATACAGGTCGTTATGGGCATCAGACCCAGTTGGATCGTGACAACGATGATTTGGGTATTGCCACTCATTATGGCTCAGTTCAACTGCAATTCAGTTTTTAGTGCATAGTGCATAATTCATAGTTCATAGTTTATGATGAAAAGAGTAATATTATTCTTCACTCTTCACTTTTCACTCTTCACTTTCCTGCTTGTCTCTTGCGATTCAGGCGACATTGCCGAGCAGATACATAACACTACCGACAGCGGTAGGACAGTCAAGCTGACAGGAACCTTTGTCGGCATCAACTCGTGGGAAAGTAAGTATGCTGTATCACTGGCGGGTTTCAGCACAGGCAACAACTATGCCCAAGTGGTAAGAACCATCCCGAATACAACGCCCGACAATACACAGATAGAGTTGATACAGTCGAACATCAGCGATGACATCAACACCATAGAGTTGGCTATCACCAACCGATTGCGAGAGAGAATCATTACCCTGGCCAGTGTCAATCTGGACGATTTCACCGATGAAAAGGACACTATACGTCTGGATGTAGGTACCATAGATGTCAGTCGGTTTGGTTCTCTACAAATAGGCTTATTTGACAAAGCATGCATCCAATGTCACGGAGGCAATGGTGGTGCAGGAGCTGCCAGCCTGAACCTGACAAGGAACAATGCCTATGCCCAGTTGGTAAACAAAGCCAGCACCCGAAAAGAAGGTATGATGCGTGTGGTAAGCGGTAATCCTCAGCAGTCGCTCATCCACCAGCTTCTGTCGGAAGGTGGTGAGAATCTGCTTCACATGAATCATACAGAGATTCTGAGCAATCAGTTCAAAGAGAACCAGAACGAGGTAAGGATGCTCTTGGATGAATGGATTAATAACATTGAGAATTGAGGCGGCTGTGCCGCAATTGAGAATTGAGAATTTTAAAAAAAATGTTCAATGTTCAATATTCAATGTTCAATTATTTTATATCTTTGCACTCATGAATTATAATAACATACAATTTGAAGACCTTGGAGTAACCGCAGAGGTAGCCAGTTTTGAGCCCAAAGAGGGCGTTACAGAATGGCACGTGATGCTGCATGTTGACGGCAAGCAGCTACCTTTCAAGGAACAACTCCGTAGGCTTTACGAAGCAGAAGATCGTCTGCCTGACATGCCCGAATTCTGGGGCAGCAAATATATTCTGAAGCGTTACTTCCTATCGGACAGCACCAATCAGCAGCCGCTGATGCGTACAGAAAAGAATATCTCTTTCAGCTTTATACAACAGCAGCCGCTGGACGGCAGCAAGATTGCCGCCTGGCTGTATCTGCAAAGCGAAGTAGAGGTGAAAGAGGAGAAGGATGTTGTGGTAGTCAGTCATAACGGTTACCAGCATCTGTGGAAGATGGGAATGTGTTATAACCAAGGTGATAGCGCCCAGCAGACAGAAAAACTGCTGACTGACTATGAGCAGCTGCTAAGCAAATTCAATGCTACCTTACCTAAGAACTGCATTCGCACTTGGTTCTTTGTCCGCGATGTAGATACCCAGTACCACGGATTGGTGAAAGCCCGGAGGGAGAATTTTATCCAGCAGGGGCTGACAGAAAAGACCCACTACATCAGCAGTACCGGTATTGGCGGCAACCCTGCAGACACAAAAGCTTTGGTACAATTAGGAACCTATGCCATTACAGGCTTGGAACCCGACCAGCAACATTATCTGTATGCTCCCACCCACCTGAATCCCACCTACGAGTATGGCGTCACCTTCGAACGCGGTACCGTGGTAGAGTATGGCGATAGAGACCATATCTTTATCTCTGGTACTGCCAGCATCAACAACAAGGGTGAGGTAGAACATGTAGGAGATATCGTCCTACAGACAAAACGTATGTGGGAAAATGTGGAGGCGCTGCTGAAAGAAGGACATTCCGACTTCAACGATGTGATGCAGATAATTGTCTATCTGCGTGATACTGCCGACTATGAGGTGGTAAAGACTCTCTTTGCAGAACGTTTCCCCAACATTCCCACAGTAATAACGCTGGCTCCCGTTTGTCGTCCTACCTGGCTGGTGGAGATGGAGTGCATAGCTGTTAAAGAAAGTCAGAATGAGAGGTTCCGTAAGTTCTAAGCTCCCCTTTGTTCTTGTATTCCTCCTTGTCGTTTGCATAGCTGCAGCAACACTTGTCGAGAACCGCTACGGCACCGACTATGCCCTGCATCATGTGTATGGAGCTTGGTGGTTCATAGGTCTATGGGGATTGCTAGCCGTTGCAGGATGCTGGTTGATATACAAGCGCAAGCTATGGAAGCGCCCTTCGGTGTTGGCACTTCACCTTAGCTTTCTGGTTATCCTGACAGGAGCCCTTACCACACACATCACCAGCAGAAGGGGCATGCTTCATTTGCGTGAAGGCGAAGCCACCCGTACCTGTTGGGTTAAGAACGAACAGGGACTCTACATCAATACAGAGGAACTCCCCTTCTATCTGGCTTTGAGAGATTTTGAAGTCCGCTATGATGCCGATGGCGTAACACCCAGCGATTATGTAAGCCATGTAGTGCTTTCCTCAAAAGAAGGAAAGGAAGAAACTACCATCTCTATGAACAACATAGGCAGAGTGGATGGTTTCCGCATCTACCAGACCTCCTACGATGATGATGAGCAGGGAAGCGTCTTCACCATCAGCTACGACCCTTGGGGAACAGCCATCACCTATGCCGGCTACCTACTCCTAGCCCTCAGCATGATTTGGGTATCTTTCTCAAAAAAGCAAAATTCAAAAAGCAAAATTCAAAATTCTGAAACTGAGAACAATGTTCAATGTTCAATGCTCAATTCTCAATTCTCAATTCTCAATTCTCAATTCTCAACGGTCCTCCTAGCCCTCTGCGGCACGATAATGGCATCCTACATGGTGATAGCTATCTGTCGGAGTCCTTTGGTTCCCATCCTGCGTTCACCCTACCTCTTTGTTCATGTAGGAACCATCATGTTGAGCTACATTCTGTTGGTGGTGAGTATCATTCGCAGAGAGGTGTTGCGTCCTGCCGTATTTCTATTGACAACAGGCATCTTCTTAGGTGCCGTATGGGCTAATGTCTCGTGGGGAACCTATTGGAGTTGGGACCCCAAGGAGAGTTGGGCGCTTATCACCTTGTTGGTGTACAGCGTTCCCTTGCATACAGAGAGCCTTCCCTGGTTCAGAAGCACACGCAACTACCGCATTTATTCGCTTGTCGCGTTGGCTTGCCTTCTGATGACCTACTTTGGCGTAAACTTCCTGTTGGGCGGAATGCACAGCTACGCAGGATAGAATAGTCGTATCCCCCAAGCAATAACATAATATCATATGGGTAGAAACAAATTCTCACAGAAGGAAATAGAGAAGATAGGCAAGCTCCTGAAGCTGAAGAATGCCGGAACTCGTTATCAGCAGAAGATGATCAGACACACCCTGCGTGTGGATTATGAATTCAACATCTCCGATTTTAATGTGCAGGGAAAGGCCTTTGGCTACGATGAGTTGCAGGAATGTATACGCAGAGAACGCATTCTCATTCTTGACGATGCCACCATTGAGGCTATGAAAGCCAAACGTGCCCGCGATAAGGCTCGTGATGAAGCCGCCCGTCAGGCAGAAGCCATTGCCTCAGGCGAAGCCGTAGATTGGCAAGAAGTTCAGAAGGAATGGGACGCATACTATGGGAAGAAGAATGAAGGCTGCGATTGAGCGAGAGAAGAGTCGAACTTGTTTGAACTCTCCCGAGCGTGAGCAGTCTCGAAGCGCAGCTTCAATGGTCAATGGTCAATGGTCAATGGTCAATGAACAAAAACTCTAATCTCTCAACTCTCAACTAAAAAGCCCTCCCCCTCGGGGGAGCGGGGAGAGGGGTTACTTCCCCTTCACCAGCCTCTTTATCTCATTCAACTTATTCAGCGCCTCTATGGGTGTAAGGTTGTTGATGTCTAAGTTGATGAACTCATCACGTATCTGAGTCAGTACGGGATCATCAAGTTGGAAGAAATTCATTTGAACCCCCGTTTCTACTTGGGGAGCAGCAACCTTGCCTTTGCCAAGGTTCTCGTGATCCATTGAATCCTCCAACTGCTTCAGAATCACATTGGCACGTTTGACAATGCTACTGGGCATACCGGCCAACTTGGCCACATGAATACCAAAACTATGCTCTGAACCACCCTTTTCCAGTTTACGCAGGAAGATAACCTTGCCTTCCACCTCACGCACACTTACGTTATAGTTCTTGATACGTGGGAAGCTCTTCTCCATCTCGTTCAACTCGTGATAATGGGTTGCAAACAGGGTACGCGCCTTTCCTTTTCTGTTCTCGTGAATGTATTCTACAATAGCCCAGGCAATGGAGATACCATCGTAGGTACTGGTACCACGTCCCAACTCATCAAAGAGTACAAGGCTGCGCTCCGAGATATTGTTCAGGATGTTGGAGGCCTCGCTCATCTCCACCATAAAGGTACTCTCGCCCACGGAGATGTTATCGCTGGCACCCACACGGGTGAAGATCTTGTCGACAAAGCCTATGCGTGCACTCTCAGCAGGTACAAAGCTACCTATCTGAGCCATCAAGGTGATGAGGGCTGTCTGCCTGAGCAAAGCACTCTTACCTGCCATATTGGGACCCGTGATGATGATAATCTGTTGCTTATCGGTGTCCATATAGACATCGTTGGCAACATATTTTTCGCCTATAGGCAACTGCTTCTCTATCACGGGGTGACGACCCTGATGAATATCTATCACATCCGAATCATCCACAACAGGACGGATATAGCGATTCTCCTGGGCGCTGATGGCAAAGGAGAGCAGGCAGTCGAGTTGTGCTATCAGGCTTGCATTCACCTGAATGGAGGGCGTATATTCCGAAAGGGCAACCACCAACTCGTTGAAAAGTCGCGTTTCCAACGCAAGAATCTTGTCCTCGGCACCCATAATCTTCTCCTCGTATTCCTTCAGTTCCTGGGTGATATAGCGTTCTGCCTGCGTCAGCGTCTGCTTGCGTATCCACTCGGCAGGCACCTGATCCTTGTAGGTATTGCGGACCTCCAGATAATAGCCAAAGACATTGTTGTAGCCGATCTTCAGGCTCTGGATGCCCGTAGCCTCTATCTCGCGTTGCTGAATATGCAGCAGATAATCCTTACCCTGATAGGCGATACGACGCAGTTCGTCCAGTTCCTCGTTTACGCCCTCTGCAATCACATTGCCCTTGTTTACCATCAATGGCGGATCGGGCTGCACCTCACGGGCTATGCGGTCACGGATGCCCGCACAGAGGTTCAGCTGTTCGCCAATACGCTTCAGCACAGCATCATCAGCTCCCTCACACAGCATCTTTATGGGTTCTATGCTCTGCAGGGCGACCTTCAACTGTACCACATCACGGGGGGATACACGACCCACACTAACCTTTGATATGATACGTTCCAAGTCGCCAATCCTATGCAGATGCTCAGAGATTACCTCACGCACATCGGGCTCACGGAACAGGTAATCCACCACGTCCTGACGCTCATTGATTTGCTTTACATCCTTCAGGGGGAAGAGCATCCAACGGCGCAACATTCGGGCTCCCATGGGAGTGATGGTCTTGTCTATGACATCCAACAGGGAGATGCCGTCATCGTTCATAGGTGCCAGCAACTCCAGGTTCCTGACGGTGAACTTATCAAGACGGACATAGCGGTCCTCTTCTATTCTGCGTAATGAAGTGATGTGACCCAACTGCAAGTGCTGGGTCATGATAAGGTATTGCAGGATAACACCTGCTGCAACAATACCGTTGTGCAGGTGATCTATACCGAAACCTTTCAGGTTCTTCACCTCGAAGTGCTTATGCAGTTTCTCCTTGGCAGTACTCTCTGTAAAACACCAGTCGTCAAGGGGGAAGGTTGTAAACTTGGTACCGAATGAACCCTCAAACATTCCCTGCTTGCCACGTTCGTACAGCACTTCCTTAGGAGCAAAATTACCTAATAGCTTATCCACATAGTCAGCTGTTCCTTCAGCCACTAGGAACTCACCCGTACTGATGTCCAGGAAAGAGAGGCCGCAGGCAGTCTTGCCAAAGTGTACGGCAGCCAGGAAGTTGTTCTCCTTGTGGTTCAGCACCGTATCATTCATGGCTACTCCAGGCGTTACCAGTTCGGTAATGCCACGCTTTACAAGGGTCTTGGTCAACTTGGGGTCTTCCAGCTGGTCGCAGATAGCCACACGCTTGCCGGCTCTAACCAGTTTGGGTAGATAAGTATCTAAGGCATGATGGGGGAAACCTGCCATCTCTGTGCTGGGCATATTCTCCTTACCGTTGTTACGACGGGTTAGTGTAATGCCCAGTATCTCAGACGCTATCACAGCATCATCAGCATAAGTCTCGTAAAAGTCACCGCACCTGAAGAGGAGCAGAGCATCGGGGTGCTTTGCCTTCAGGTCGTAGAACTGCTTCATCATCGGGGTTAACCCATCTTTCGCCATAGTATTCTTATCTTCTTTTCGCACAAAGATACTACTTTTAGTCGAAATAAGGGTAAAGTTTACTCTAAAACATTGTTCATTTAGCGGAAATGCAGTACTTTTGCACGAAATTTTGAGCGTAAACATCATGCCTCCATTCATAGAGAATCCCTTCACTACCCATACATTACCATGCGGATTGCGCATTATCTGTGCTCCCAGTCCTACACAGGTGGTTTACTGCGGCATAGCCGTAGATGCCGGAACACGCGATGAACAGACACTGGAGAGCGGTATGGCCCACTTTGTAGAGCACATGAGCTTTAAGGGCACGCAAAGGCGTACTGCCCGTCAGATTATCAACCGATTAGAGAGCGTGGGAGGCGACCTGAATGCTTATACAGGCAAGGAAGAGACGGTCTTCTACAACACCTTCCTGAAACAGCATCTTCCCAAAGCCATCGACCTGCTGATTGATATCACCTTCAACAGTACTTTTCTGCAAGAGGAGATGAACAAGGAGGTGGAAGTAGTGATTGACGAGATTGAGAGCTACAACGACCAGCCAAGCGAACTTATCTTCGATGAATTCGAGGAAATTTGCTTCCCCAACCATCCCTTAGGACGTAACATATTAGGTGAGGCAGACAAGCTCCGAGAGCTTACCAGCCAGCACATGCACGCCTTCCATCAACGCATGTACAGGCCAGAAAGAATGGTACTCTTTGTGTATGGAGATGTATATCCACAGCAGGTGATACGCTTGGCAGAAAAAGCCCTTGCAGGTACGGATCTTGCGCACCCCTCCTACTCTCTTATTCCATTGCCCAGAACGGCTCCTACCCCCCTCTGTCCTGCAGAAGGATTAACCAGCCGCAAGAAGGATACCCATCAGGCTCATGTGGTGATAGGCGCACGTAGCTTTGGCGGCAATGATCCCAGACACCTTCATCTGTATCTGCTCAACAATATGCTGGGTGGTCCCTGCATGAGTAGCTTGCTGAACCTCTCTTTGCGCGAACGCAACGGATTGGTTTATACCGTAGAGAGCAATGCCATCTGCTATACCGATTCTGGCGTTTGGACCACCTACTTCGGTTGCGACCCAGAGGATGTACGCCGTTGCTGCCGACTAGTGGAGCGTGAGCTGCAGAAACTGATGGATAAGCCCCTATCGCAGCAGAAGCTGAATGCTGCCCGCCAGCAGCTGAAGGGACAGATAGCCGTCTCCTACGACAACTTCGAGAGCCTCGCCATCTCTATGGCCAAGCGCTATCTGCATTATGGCAGCACCCAAACCATGCAGCAACTCTTCAAACGCCTGGATGCACTTACCCCCAACCAGCTCTGGGAAACCGCCCAAGAGGTCTTCTCACCCCATAATCTGCATACCTTAATATATAAGTAAGGGCTTTAGCGTTACCACCTTGTTCGAACTCAACAATTGTGGTTCACTGATTTAGGTTGTCAGTTTTTCGTCTTACGACTGGATAGAGTTGACTGGTTATTAAACTACGTCTGCTCTCTGTTGTCAGTCTTTTTGCAATATGCCGTTTCTCTCTCAGCAACACGGCCTTTTGCTGGTAGAGATACGGAAATAAGTCAGAAGTACCTCATGTTTACCTCATGTTCAGAAGAAAGAGATAAAATTGACATTTTATAGCGGCAGTGTATGAGCGTACACCAACGTCTCATCTTAACTTTGTTGACCTTCCTCTCGCTCGGCAAAACTCAAACAAGTTTGATTTTTGCACTCGCTTGCCCGGAACGTTCGAGCCATCTCCGAACCTTGAACCCAGTACTTGCCTTAAAGTACTCCAGTACTCCGGTTAAAGGACTGCAGTACTCACGTTGGAGTACTGGAGTACTCTCGTAGAAGTACTGGACCCATCCCCTACTCAGGCGTTTCTCTGGTTAATCAGATTCACTACAACCTTCACCATCACGTCCTTTTCTTCTGTCTTGCTCTCAGCAATCATAAGGGTCAGGGCAACGAGGGTGTTATCTGCCAAACGTTTTGAGCCATCTTTGCGATAGAGGATACCGTTATTATTGGAGCGTTGCTTTCATCAGTGGAGAGTAAGGGCTGATTCTGGATGGTACGCCCAAGCATCCCAACTAGCTGGCGAAGTTCACCAATCTGTTCCTTACGGATACGCTCGTTGACAGCATAGCCTTTGACGAGATAGTCCCTCAGGACCTTTCGAGCCCAGATGCGGAAAGCGGTACCACGTTTACTCTTCACGCGGTAACCTACGGAGATGATGACATCGAGGTTGTAGTACCTAACTCGTCTCATGACTTCTCTTTTTCCCTCTTTTTGAACTGTCAAGTATTCCTTGACTGTTGCTTCTTGTTCTAGTTCACCTTCTTTGAAGACATTACCAACATGAAGGCTAACATTTTGTTTGGTCGTTTGAAATAATTCGACCATCTGAGCCTGCGTCAGCCAAACAGTTTCATTCTCCAGACGGACATCAATCTGTGTCTGTCCGTCCTCTGTCTGATATATTATAATCTTGTTCTCTTCCATAATTGCTAATTTCTTTTGCAAATATAAGAAATTATCATCAATAGATTATTATCATTTATTCTTTAAATCTCTTTCTAATGATAATGATAATGTAATGTTGAAAAGTTTATAACTATAAGATTTCCCTTGCTATCCAGGCACAAGCTTCGGCATCGGCAAGGGCGTGGTGATGGTTCTCTAACTGGTAGCCACACTCTGCTGCAACGGTGTGAAGCTGATGGTTAGCAAGATAGGGGAAAACTCTGCGAGATATGCACAGGGTGTCTAAAAACTCATAATCTGGATAATCCATCTGATAAACACGGAAGACAGCCTTCAAACAACTTTCATCAAAAGGACGATTATGAGCCACAAGGGGTAAGCCTTTTATCAATGGTTCTATCTGTGCCCATACCTTTGGGAACACAGGCGCATCATCAGTATCCTGACAGCAGAGGCCGTGAACCTGACTACACCAGTAGTTATAATAGTTAGGCTCAGGCTGAATCAGGGAGTAGAAAGAATCTACAATCTCCCCATTCCTGACAATAACAACTCCTACAGAGCAAACGCTGCTTCGCTCATTGTTAGCTGTCTCAAAATCTATTGCTGCAAAATCCTGCATAAATTAGGGTTTGCCTTTGTCATTCTAGACATGACTCCACTTTCTGACGGCTAAATTACGAAGAGAATCTGAAACAGCAAAAAGTTTCATAGAAAAAGTGCTTTTGGGGGCTTTTCATCCACTCCGACCTGACCGGCGATCAGGCCGAACTAAACGGGCAGTCAGCTCCGGGCTGACTACCATGCCCCTTCCTACCCCCTTGCTACTCCCTTGCTACTCCCTTGCTACTCCCTTGCTACAAAGGATAGTAAAGGAATACCTAATAGTGAGTATCTTATCCCTCTCCTTTAATTTCTGAGGTAATACAGATTCTTTCTTTTAAGAAAAAAGCGTAACTTTGCACGCAGAAAAGAGAAAAGCAGATGGCCAAGACGCTTCGCGACTTAAAGAAAGGACAACGGGCCGTTGTTACCAAAGTAGGTGGAACGGGTGCCCTCAGACAGCATTTCCTGGACATGGGAGTCATCCCTGGTGCTGAGGTAGTGCTGCAGAAGTTCGCGCCCATGGGCGACCCTATGGAACTGCGTATTCATGGCTATGAGCTTACATTGCGTTTGGCGGATGCTGAGAAGATAGAAATAAAGAACCCCTCTCCAACTTCCCCGAGGGGGAGGGATGAAGACGACTCCGCTACTCAAGAAGAAAAGTGGGAGTTGCCTGTTGAGCATCCTGGATTGGGTGAAGATGGTCCTCGTTACCACGATCCTTCGCAACCTCATGGTCCTGCCCAAGCAGAGAAGCTAACCTTTGCCCTTGTAGGTAACCAAAATTGCGGTAAAACCACGCTTTTTAACCAGTTGACGGGTAGCAACCAGCATGTAGGCAACTTCCCTGGCGTGACGGTCGACCGTAAGGATGGTGTGATAAAAGGCTACCCCAACACGCTGGTAACCGACCTGCCCGGCATCTACAGCCTAAGCCCCTATACCAACGAGGAAGTGGTGAGTCGTCAGTTTATCTTGGAGAATCGCCCCTCGGGTATCATCAACATCATAGACACCACATGCATTGAGCGCAGCCTCTACCTGACGATGCAGCTGATGGAGCTGAACATCCCCATGGTACTAGCGCTGAACATGATGGACGAGATGAAAAGTAACGGTGGAACCGTCAGAATCAACAAGATGGAACGCCTGCTGGGCATCCCCGTTATCCCTATCAGCGCCATGAAAAATGAGGGTGTAGACGAGGTGGTGACACACGCCATTCACGTTGCCCGCTATCAAGAAGGCCCTGGGCGTCAGGACTTCTGTAGCCCTGAGGACCACGGAGGTGCTGTTCACCGCTGCCTGCATGCCATCATGCACTTCATAGAGGATCATGCACAGGAAGCTAAGATACCCGTCCGCTTTGCTGCCAGCAAGATCATTGAGAACGACCCTCTGATCAGTAAGGCATTGGGTCTTACCAAGAACGAACAGGAGACCATAGAGCACATCCTGCAGCAGATGGAGGAGGAACGCGGCCTTGACCGTTGTGCCGCTATGGCTGATATGCGTTTCAGCTTCATCGAGCAAGTGTGCAGTCAGGCTGTTCATCGCCCCAAGGAGAGCAAGGAGCATATCCGCAGTCGCAGGATAGACAAGGTTCTGACAGGCCGTTTCACCGCTATTCCTGCCTTCTTAGGCATCATGGCGCTGGTGTTCTACCTGACCTTCAGTAGCATTGGCGCATGGATGCAGGAACTCTTTGAAGAAGGTATAGAAAAATTTACCGAACTTTCCGACCAGACGCTGACCTCTTGGAACATCGCCCCTCCCATCCACTCGCTCATCATAGACGGAATCTACAGCGGAGTAGGCACCGTATTGGCATTCCTGCCCCTGATAGTGATACTGTTCTTCTTCTTAAGTATGCTGGAGGATAGCGGTTATATGGCCCGCATTGCCTTCGTGATGGACAAGCTGCTGCGTAAGCTGGGTCTTTCGGGTCGTAGTATCGTTCCCTTGCTGATAGGCTTCGGTTGTTCCGTTCCTAGCGTAATGGCCAGCCGTACCCTTCCCAGTGAACGCGACCGACGCCTTACCATCATGCTAACGCCCTTCATGAGCTGTACGGCCAAGATTCCCATCTACGCCTTCTTTGCCGCTGCTTTCTTCCCACACCAGGCAGGTTGGGTGATGGCAGGCCTGTATATAATAGGTATACTGACGGGCATCATTGTGGCGCTGATACTGAAGCGTACACTCTTCAGAGGCGAGGCCGTTCCCTTTGTGATGGAGCTTCCCAACTACCGCATGCCTGTACCTATGAACGTTGCCCGTTTGCTTTGGGAGAAAGCCAAGGATTTCCTGCAAAGGGCCTTTACGGTTATCTTCCTAGCCAGCATTGTGATATGGTTCCTGCAGACCTTCGATTTCCACCTGCAGATGGTGCAGCCGGGTATGGAATCAGAGAGCATGTTGGCACAGATGGCCAGCGTGGTAGCGCCTCTGTTTGCTCCTTTAGGGTGTGGTGATTGGCGCATCGTAACCTCGTTGGTAAGCGGATTCCTGGCCAAGGAAGTGGTGGTGAGCACCCTTAGCACCCTCTTTGCCGGCGTCAGCATCACGGAGGTCTTCTCGGCAGGCACAGCCTTTACGCTGCTTGTCTTCTGTCTGCTCTACACCCCTTGTGTAGCTGCCATTGCTACCATTCGCAGAGAATTAGGCGGTAAGTGGGCCCTATTCATCATGATAGGTCAATGCCTCATAGCATGGGTAGTAGCGTTCTTGGTACACCTTTCGCTAACCGCTAACCTCTAACCCCTAAAATAATGAATTTACAGAGTGTTTTTCTTCTGGCCGTGATAGTGATAGTAGCAGGATTGGCGCTACGTCAGTATCTGAGGAAACCGCATTGTTCGGGGTGTGAAGGATGCAGCTGTAAATGCGAGGATTGTCATTCTACCAAGAGGCGGCAGAGTGCATCCTGAAATTCCCTACCGTCATACACAGGCGTATTATTGTTGATGATACTGAAGGCAAACCACCTTCCGTTCTTGTTTTGTGCATAACCCGTAAGGGAGGAAGCCGCATAAGAAACCAGCGTACCTGTCTTGCAGAAGATGCGGTCGCGATAGCAAGGAGCCGACATACGACCCAACAACGACCCATGACGGGTAGGATGGGCAGGCGTAGCTAAAGCCTCATCAATAAGGACATTCCTTATCACAGAATCTTTATAGGCATACACCATCAATTGCACCAGGAAATCAGCCGTCAGACGGTTCTCGGGCGAAAGGCCGCTACCATCGTTTACCACAAAATCAGCTATTCTGTCGTAAATACACTCCGTCTGCACAAAGTCGAGCGGCTTCATATAAAGGCTGGTGTCAGGCTCTGCCAATCGGTCCTGAGCATGCTGATTGTGGTACAAGACGCATTCCGCCTTTACATTACTACTGTTCGTAAGCATAGGCTTCAACACATCGCGCAGGGGTGTCTGATACTGATAAACCAACTTGGCATCCTTCGTTAGCGGCACGTTGAAAAGCAACGTATCACTATCGTAACTGATGCCGGCAGCACGGAGGGAAGCCCTGAACTCACTCATCACCCTGGGCGCTCCCTTCATCAAAAGAGGCACCTGCCTGTAGGTAATGTCGTAAGGTTGGGCAGTATGATGAGGACGCAAGGTATCCGTCCTCAGGAGGTCGTAGATAACCCTACCCTTGATGTGACTGATACCTCGCGCCTTTATAGCTTCGGCAAAGTCAGAGAAAGAAAGCAGCATCGGGTCATCATCCATCTGCAGCAGCAAGTCGCCATATAGCGTTTCGTCCTTTACCTTACCCAGGATATACTCCCTGCTGCAATACTGATGGTCAGCACCCAACTGCTTCAAGGCACGAATGCCCGTAAGCAGCTTCATGCACGAGGCAGGGATAAGCCTGCGATGGCTATGGTACTCGTAGACATAACAACCTCGGGTAAGGTCGTAAACGTCAACCGCTAGCATCGTGGTGTCTATGTGTATTGCCCTACGGATAAGGCGCTGCACATCATCGGCAATAGCCAAATCCACACTGTCCGGCTCTACCACTATCTCCTCTTCAGGCAGTTCTTTCTTGGAAAAGAAAAAATCCTTTGCCGGAGAGCACCTGAAGAACAGGAATACAGCCAGCAACAGTAGGAATATGATTATTCCCAGACAACCGCGCTTGACACTCTTCTTAAGTCTGCGTTTCTTCTTCTTTCTCTGCACGCAATTAGTCGGTTATGCCCACTTGGCCAGAGCAGCCTCATCGATGCTCTTGAGGTTGTTGTCCTTGATAACGGCCATAGCCTTCTCTCTGTCGTCAGTACGGAAGATAAGAACGCCCTTGCTACGCAGCAGGAAAGAGTACATATAGGTGATGCTGATGCCTGCCTCGCTGAATAGCTTAACGGCCTCTGCAGCACGACCGGGTTGATCGTCAATCTCAACAGCAAATACATCGCTGAGGGCAACAGCCACATTAGCCTTCTTCAGTTCCTCGCAAGCACGCATGGGCTCGCTACAGATAAGGCGATAGATTCCATACTCTGCTGTATCAGCAATAGTGGAGGCAATAATCTGAATCTTTGCTTCCTTCAAGGCATCCAACACCTTGATAAGAGTACCTGAACGGTTCTCAATGAAAATGGAAAGTTGAGGGATAGTCATATCTATTTACGATTTAAAGATTTACAATTTACGATTTATTTGGTCATTTTTTTATTTTATTATTTGACGATTTGCACCTACAAAATATCACAATAGTTAAATTTGAAAATAAATTGTAATTAGTAAATCGTCAAATAGTAAATTTTACTGGTAGACTTTTCGTTTATCAACAACACGAACTGCTTTGCCTTCGCTGACGGGGAGTGAGCCAAGGGGAACTAGTTTGACGATGGGAGTAAGCAGGATCTCATCCTTCAGCTGGCGACGAATCTCCTTCTCCAGCGTCTGCAGCTGCTTGTAGTCGTCGGTGGGTTGTGCCAACTCTACCTCTACCGTCATGTTGTCATTCTCCTCGTCAGTAGTGAGGGTGATGAGGTAGTTGCTGGCCAGTTCGCTGAACTGCATCAGAATCTTCTCTATCTGGATGGGGAAGATGTTCACACCACGCAATACCATCATATCATCTGAGCGACCTTTCATGCGATCGATGCGCACGTGGTTACGTCCACAAGGACAGGTTCTACCCAATACACGGGTCAGGTCGCGGGTACGGTAACGCAACAGCGGCATAGCCTCACGACAGAGCGTGGTCAGTACCAGCTCGCCAATCTCGCCATCAGGAACGGGTTCCAATGTCTCGGGGTCGACAATCTCTACGATGTAGTAGTCTTCCCAGAAGTGCATACCATTCTGCTCCTTGCACTCGAAGCCCACACCAGGGCCGCACATCTCGCTCATACCAAAGGAGTTGTAGGCCTTTACGCCCATCATATCCTCGATACGCTTGCGCTGCTCCTCAGAGTGAGGTTCGGCACCAATGGCCAGGACTTTCAGTTTGGTATCACGACGGGGATCTACACCCTGCTCCTTCATCACCTCGTACAGGCGTGTGATATACGAAGGTACAGCATGAATGGCAGTAGTACCGAAGTCGGTAATGAACTTAATCTGACGCAGCGAGTTACCTGCAGCGGCAGGAACCGTCAGCATACCCAGCTTCTCGGCTCCGTACTGGAAGCCCAAACCGCCTGTGAACATACCATAACCGCTGGAGTTCTGGAATACATCATCAGGACGAAGGCCTACCATCCACAGGTTACGAGCCACCTGATTGGCCCATTCATCGAGGTCCTTCTTGGTATGCAGGATAACGGTGGGGTTACCGGTTGTTCCGCTGGAGGAATGCAAACGAACGCAATCCTTCATAGGCACGCAGGACATCCCAAAAGGATAGGTCTCGCGCAAATCCTGCTTGGTAGTGAAAGGCAGCTTGCGGATATCTGCCAGTGTCTTGATATCATCGGGTGTGATGCCTGCATCCGCAAATTTCTTGCGGTAGAACTCATTGTTCATGCAGTGGCGCACCGTCTTCTGGAGTCTTTCTAGTTGGAGCGCTTCAATCTGCTCCCTCGTCATGGTTTCGACTTCCGGATTAAAATAAGGTGAATCCATTATTGGTTGTTAGTTTATAATTTAAAGTTTACAGTTTACGCTTATCTACCACATGGGCACTCTTACCCTGACTACGCTCGATGGTACCGGGAGCCTTCAGCTGTACCTTTGCGGCAATGCTGAGCACGCTCTTCAGTTTGGCAGCCAGTTTCTTCTCCAAAGCCTCAACGGCAGCAGGCGTATCGAAGGTAGAGGTAAATACCTCCTGGCGCAACTCTGCCTGTACCTGCAGGGTATCCAGGTTGTTCACGCGATCCACAACCAGCAGGTAGTGAGGTGCGAACTCTGGCAATGAGAGAATAACACTTTCCACCTGAGAGGGGAATACGTTGATACCACGAATGATAAGCATATCGTCTGAACGACCCTGAATGCGTCCCATACGAACCTCGGTACGACCGCAATCGCAAGTGCCGGGCAACAGAGAACAGAGGTCGCGAGTACGATAACGCAGTACGGGCATTCCCTCCTTGGTCAGTGTAGTGAATACCAACTCACCCGTCTGTCCTGCTGGCAGCGGCTCAAGGGTTACAGGGTTGATGATCTCGGGATAGAAGTGGTCTTCGCAGATGTGAGAGCCGTTCTGCATCTGGCACTCGTAGCTGACGCTGGGGCCCATCACCTCGGAAAGTCCGTAGATGTTAAAGCCCTTAAGACCCAGACGAGACTCAATCTCCTGACGCATACTCTCTGTCCAAGGCTCAGCACCGAAGGCACCCACACGCAGCTTCAGGTCTTCCTTGCGGATACCTAACTTATCCATTGTCTCTGCCAGATACAGGGCATAAGAAGGCGTACAAGCCAAACCTGTGATACCCAGGTCGCGAATCAACTTCAGATGCTTCTCAGTATTACCCGTACCAGCAGGAATACAAGAGGCACCGATATGCTCTACACCATAGTGGGCACCCAAGCCGCCCGTAAACAATCCGTAGCCGTAAGCTACGGAGAAGATATCATCACGTGTCACACCGTAGGCGGTCAGACAGCGTGCCATACACTCGCTCCACACACCAATATCCTTGCGGGTATAACCCACGATGGTGGGGTTGCCAGTTGTACCGCTGGAGGCGTGAATACGTATAATCTCGCTCTGCGGAGCTGCCTGCAAGCCAAAGGGATAGTTGTCCCTGAGATCCTTCTTGGTGGTAAAGGGCAGCTTGGTGATGTCCTCTATTGTCTGAATATCATCAGGACGGATATCCAGTTCCTGCAACTTATTGCGATAAAATGGCACGTTGTGGTAAACATACTCCACAATCTTATGCAGGCGTTTGCCTTGCAGCGCGCTCATCTCATCGCGACTCATACATTCTTTGTTCGGGTTCCAAATCATTTCTTTTTTCTGTTATTTAGGTTGTTGTCCCATGCAAAAGTATAAAAAATTCTGCGTTCGGACAAGCAATTTTTCTTTAATTTAGGGGCAAGGAGCAAGAGGTTAGGAGCAAGAGGATAGTTCTGCACATATTTCCCTTCTCTTCCCTCAGCCTTTTTTTTCTTTTATCTCTTATCTGTTCTAATCTCTTGCCCCTTGCCCCTTGCCCCATGAAACTTGAGGAAGTGAAACTTCCGAAAGATAAATCTTTAACTTCTCTTGTAGCACTGGAACATACGCTCCACATCGGCCGTAGGCAACTTCTTGGTGAAGAAGCTTACCAGCAGCACTACGGGGAATCCTCCCAGCATGGCAATGGCACCGCAGTTGATGGGATTGATGGGGTTACCCAACAGCATATTCACTACGGTAAGACCTACGCCCCAGATGAAGCAAGCCCATACAGCCTTAGCAGTAACACCACGCCAATAAAGGCCCAACATGAAGGGAGCCAGGAAAGCACCAGCCAAAGCACCCCAGGAGATACCCATCAACTGGGCAATGAAGGTGGGCGGGTTCAGCGCTATCATCAGGGAGATGACGATGAAGAATACAATCAGTACGCGCATTACCACTACCTTGCGGCGTTCAATCTTCTCAGCCACAATATCGTCGATGGTTCCCTCCTCTACCTCACCGGGCAGGGATTTCTTATCACGATAGATAAGGTCGAGGGTCATGGTGGAGCTGGATGTCAGCACCAGAGAAGCCAGCGTTGACATAGAAGCACTCAGCACCAACAACACTACCAGGGCGATAAGGATATCGGGCAATGTGATAAGCATAGCAGGCACAATAGAGTCGAAGGCAATCTTGCCGGTTGCCTCGTTGATAACGGGGTCATACAGACGACCAAAGCCACCTAAGAAGTAGCAACCGCCAGCCACGATAAAGGCGAAGACTGTACTGATGACGGTACCGCGCTTAATGGCGCTTTCATCGGTGATACTGTAGAATTTACCCACCATCTGAGGCAATCCCATGGTACCTAAGGAGGTCAGGATGACAACACCCAACAATCCCCAGGGATCAGGACCGAACCATGAGGCAAAGCCGCCATTCACGGCAGGATTAGCATCAGAGGGGATGGCAGCCAACTTCTCAACGGCTGCCGTCAATCCGCCCTGTGCATTCAATACTGCAACAATGACAGCCACAATACCAAAGAGCATGATGATGCCCTGGATAAAGTCGTTCATGGCCGTTGCCTTGTAGCCACCGATAATCACATAGACAGCTGTTAGGATAGACATGATGATGACGCAATACTCGTAGGGGATATCAAAGCCCATCTCAAAGAGGCGTGAGATGCCGCTATACACACCTGCGGTATAGGGAATCAGGAACACGAAGGCAATGATGGATGCTGCCACACGCAAGCCCTGATCGCTGAAACGGGTGCCGAAGAAATCTGGCATCGTGCGACTCTCTATGTGCTGGGTCATCAGCTTGGTACGCCTACCCAAGATAATCCATGCCAGGAGTGAACCTATAATGGCATTACCGATACCTATCCAGGCACTGGAAAGTCCGTACTTCCAACCGAACTGACCGGCATAACCCACAAATACTACGGCAGAAAAATAACTGGTTCCGAAGGCAAAAGCCGACAGCCAAGGGCCTACAGCACGTCCGCCCAATACAAATCCATCTACACTACTGGCCTGCTTACGGGAGTATAATCCCACACCAACCATTACGGCCAGAAAGATAATGGTAAGGAGAATTTTTATTATCATGTTAAATGAAATTCAAATTGGTTAGCGGTTAAGGGTTAGCGGTTAGCGAAAACTTTCAACTCTGAACTGACCCTAAACACTAAACCGTAAACTTTAAACTGTAAACTTTAATTCCCTCCCCCTACAAGGGGGAGTCGGAGGGGGTCTTTTAATTGAATCTTACTTGCAGCTGAGCCATGATGGCGTGACTGGGTTCACGCACAAATTGACCATTTGCAGCGTAAGCACTCTTGTACACATACTGCAGCTGCACACGGCATTTTTTGTAGAACCAGTACTGGAATCCGGCTATAGCCTTGTGCTGATCCATGCCCAGCGATGTGTTATAGTTGAAGTAGTCGTAACTGCCCACAAACTCCACCTTGGGTGTGCCAAGGGGCACGGCACCTGTCAGATATCCGCCTCGGCTCACAGCATCGCCATCGATGCCTTCCAGGTACTCGCCATGGGCATTAAACGCCTTACTTTTATAGTCAAAACCTAAAGTCCAACGGTTGCGTTTGTAATCCTCTCCGTTCTGGATGGTCGGATTATAAACAGACACCTTGCCGTCTGTAAGGATATTATGTCCGCGTCCAATCTGTCCGGTTGCCACCAGATTCAGGCCTTTTACGGGACGATATTCCAGACGAAGGATAAAATCCTTGAAGTTGTTACCGTCTTTCTTGTTGATTCCCTGTCCGTTCATTACGTCCAGCTCGTAGCGCAGGTTGCCGTTGTTGGTCTCACCAAAGAGTGAAAGACCCAGGTCACGACCATACTGAACGCCCAGGAGCGGGTCGCTGCCACAACCAGTGAGGTATGTTACACCCTCGCTGTAAACGTCGATGGCTTCCATAGCGGTGGGGGAAAGGGGATTTTCGAGTGACAGACCATTCTTGAATTGTCCTACCCTGACGCTCAGGGCTTTGTTGTTGGTAATGCGAAAGTCTGTGTAGAATTCCTGTACGACACTCGAGAAGTCGTGCATGAAGAGGAACGACCAACGGTCGGTGATTTGAGCATTTGCCCAGAAGAGAACGCGTTTCAGTTCAAAGGTGTTGGTGTTGCCGCCTGCATTGTGAGTGTAGTTGTAACCGCCCTGTGCATAGCCGTGCAACTGAATACGACTGGCGAGATCCTTTACCCATTTCTGTTCCAGAATGGATTTGGTGGAGTCACCCTTCGCTGTTTCTTGTCCCATTGCCGCTGTGCTGCTGAAGATGGCCAGTGCCACAGCCAGCGTAGCTTTCACGAAAAATTTGTTCTTTTTCATTGTGTTGTTGTTTGTTGTTAGTTAATTATTTGAGTTAAAAGGAGATAGAAGGAGTTAAAAGGAGATAAAACGAAGATAAAAGACGTTTGTTATGCCTTTGACAAAGTATTGTCCTCTATCTTCCTTTATCTTCCTCTACCTTCCTTTATCTTCCGTTGTTCTTTTCAAAGATTGCCATCCTCTCTTCCAGCTGCTCATACTGATGATCCTCAATAAAAGAGGTACATACGCGCAAGCCTTCCTGATGACTGCCTGTGGTCACCAGGCAGATGGCACTTACGCCATAGTACATCAGTTCCTGAGCTAGTTGTCCGCTGGTCATGCCCGGATAACCGATGGTGAAGTAGAATCCGTCGGCAACGGGCTGGTCACCGTCCTTGTCATATACAATGTAGAAGCCGTGCTTGCAGAATATCTCCTTCAGCTTCTTAGCACGCTCGCCATAGACCTTTATATCGTCACGGAAACGGTATTCGCCATCACAGGCAGCACGGAACATCTCGGCCAACGCATATTGGGCAGAGTGGCTGGTACCGCTGCTCAGGGCATACAGCATACGGGTGCTGAAGACCAAGCCAAAGGGAAGGCCCTCGTAACGGGCAGCAAGGTCATCGTAATGACGGTGGAACAGCTTATCGCTGATGCACACCACGCCTATGCGCTCGCCGGCATAGCTGAATGCCTTAGAGCCGCTGATGAGCAGCATGTAGTTATCGGTATAGCGGGCAACGGTAGGCTGATAGGGAGCCTCGAACGGCACGCTCAGATCCTGACGGAAGTCCATGGCAAAGTAAGCCAGGTCTTCCATGATGATGGTATCATACTGGGTAGCCAGCTCGCCAATCGTCTGCAGCTCGCTCTCCGTCAGACAAACCCACGATGGGTTGTTAGGGTTGGAATAGACAATGGCGCAGATGTTGCCCTTACGGAAGTAGCTCTCCAGTTTGGCACGCAGCTTATCGCCACGGAAGTCATAGACATCAAAGGTCTCGTACTTCACGCCCTGCACCTGCAGCTGCATCTTCTGAACGGGGAAGCCCGGGTCGATGAACAGTACCGTGTCCTTCTGTTTGCAGGCCTGTGAACAGGTCAGGAACGAAGCGAACGTACCCTGCATACTGCCTGTTACGGGTACACAACCCTCGGCTGCAATGTCCACGCCAATGAAAGCCTTCACAAAACGTGATGCCTGATTCTTCAGCTCGGGGTAACCCTGAATATCGGGATAAGAGTGGGCAATGCCATCCTGCAAAGCCTTTATCTGAGCCTTCACACCCACCTCAGCGGCAGGGAGGCCGGGGATGCCCATCTCCATTTTTATAAACTCAACGCCAGATTCCTTCTCGGCCATAGCAGCCACCTGCTTCACCTCACGGATGGTAGCCTTGGCAAAATCCTGAATGCCCATCTTGGCAATCAATCCGTCAACAATTTCTTTCTTTATAGGAGTTTCTTTCATATCTCTCAACTATAAACCTTCCATTACTTCTGAGCGGCTTTGCCTAAAGCCAGAGCTTTGATGTTGGCTTCCACTACGGCATCGCCTTTGCGACCAAAGACGCTACGGATGGCATTCTCCAAGGTTGCATAATCGATGCCAAGGGCCTTCTGAGCAGCACCCAACAGGATGACGTTGGCTGAGCGGGGAACGAGGTTGTCCTTGGCAATCTGCTCGATGTCGATGGCAATGACGTGGGGCAACTTGGCCAGTTCTGCCTTGATATCCTCAAGATCAGGATAGTTGGGGATATTGACAAAGGGAGCGCTGGAGGTAATGACCCATCCTTCCTTGTTCAGATAGGGCAGATAGCGCAGAGCTTCCATGGGCTCCATGGAGATGATGACATCTGCTCCGCCTTTGGCAATCAGGTCGCTGGCAATGGGATCGGAGCTGATACGCAGGTTCGACTGTACATCACCGCCTCGCTGAGACATTCCGTGTACCTCGGCCTGCTTGATATATAGGTTCTCGTTCATGGCTGCTTCGCCAATGATTGTAGCGATAGAGAGGATTCCTTGGCCTCCCACACCACATAGGATTATATCGGTTTTCATTTGTTATTGAACATTGAGCATTGAACATTATTTGGCATTCTTACGCTCTTTAGCGTGACGCTTGAAGGTCTGAATACATTCGCGCTGGGGAATAATGACAGAGACTCCATGGTAGTTGATCTCCTCGCGGATGATGCGGGTAATCTCGGGCATATTCTTGGGCAGGGGAACTACCACATGCAGATGCTCGGGCTCTACACCAAGACCCAGGCAGATGGCCTCGAACTTGTTGGTTCCGGCACTGTCCTGACCGCCTGTCATAGCGGTGGTGAGGTTGTCAGAGATAATGACGGTGATGTTGGCTTTCTCGTTCACGGCATCCAAGAGGCCGGTCATACCGCTGTGGGTAAAGGTGGAGTCGCCTATGATGGCAACGGCTGGCCACTGACCTGCATCAGAGGCTCCCTTAGCCATTGTGATGCTGGCACCCATATCCACGCAAGAGTGAATAGCCTTGTAAGGAGGAAGGAAACCGAGGGTATAGCAACCGATATCACCAAAGACACGAGGATTCTCGTACTCCTTCAACACTTCGTTCAAAGCGGTATATACATCGCGATGACCGCAACCCTGACAGAGCTGGGGAGGTCTTGCGACAACCAATTGAGAATTGAGAATTGAGAATTGAGAATTATCTGTTGATTCTTGACCCTTCACTCCTAATTCTGCCTTAAGCGCAGCAGCAACGCAGTCGGGGGTAAGTTCACCGGTACGGGGGAGTTCGCCGGTAAGACGGCCAAGGATGTTCTGGCTCTCGAAGACACCACGAACCTGCTCCTCGATGAAGGGTTGACCCTCTTCTACCACCATCACCTTCTCGCAGCTGTTCAACAGCTCACGAACCAAGCGCTTGGGCAATGGGTATTGGGAAATCTTCAGGAGACTCACCCCCTGCCCCTCTCTTGTAGCAAGGGGAGCAAGTGCCTCTTGCACATAGTTATAGGCAATACCAGAGGCAATAATGCCAAGGGGACATTTCTCTCCCTTCCCTTTGAGGAGGGCTGGGGAGAGGCTATTATACTTTGATTTGGCTGCATCCTCTTCCAGCTGTGCCTGCTGAGCGGTAACCTTATCGTTACGCTTACGGGCATTGGCGGGCAGAAGAACCCAGTTGGGAGCAACGGCATTGTAATTCATCTCGTTCTCGGGACGAGCCTCTTCCTTTACCTGTACCACAGCACGGGAGTGTGCCATGCGGGTGGTGACACGCATCAAGACAGGCAGACACTGCTGCTCGGAATAATCGAAGGCAGCCTCCATCATATCGTAGGCTTCCTGCTGGTTGGAGGGTTCGAATGTGGGAATCAGAGCGAACTTACCATAGAAACGGCTGTCCTGCTCATCCTGAGAGGAGTGCATAGAGGGGTCGTCAGCAACAAGTACCACAACACCACCGTTCACACCCGTCATGCCGCTGTTTACGAAGGGATCAGCACAGACATTCAAACCCACGTGCTTCATACATACCATAGCACGCTTGCCCATGAAGGACATACCCAAGGCGGCCTCCATAGCCGTCTTCTCATTGGTACACCAGCGACTATGAACCTTACGCTCCTTAGCCAGCTGATTACCTTGTATAAATTCCGTGATTTCCGTTGAGGGAGTGCCAGGATAGGCATACACGCCAGAGAGTCCTGCGTGAAGTGCTCCCAACGCTATGGCTTCATCGCCAAGCAATAGTTTCTTTTCCATTTATATTGTTATTTCAAATTTATCTTTCTCGTTGAGTGCAGGGAACTTAGCCCTGTAGGCCTGCAGCATCTGCATATCCAAGACGGCTTCTGCGCTACATTCTTTGTGCCTTTCGCATTCCACTATGGTTTGTCCGTAGGGATTGATGATGGCCGAGCAGCCGCAGTATTCGCAGTTGGGGTCTTTTCCTACCCTATTCACGCCCACCACAAAGCATTGGTTCTCTATGGCCCTTGCCCGAAGCAGAATATTCCACGAATCTATGCGAACGGTTGGCCAGTTGGCAACGCACAGCATGGCATCATAATCGCCGCAGTAACGCATCCAGACGGGGAAACGCAGGTCGTAACAAACGGTCAGCAGGAACCTGACGCCCCTCCATTCCACCACCACACGTTTGTTGCCACAGGCATAGTGCTTGTCCTCGCCGCCATAGCTGAAGAGGTGATGCTTGTCGTAATACTCCACCATCCCATCGGGCTTCACAAAGTATAGGCGGTTGTAGAACTTTCCGTTCTCCTCCACCGCTACACTTCCCGCAAGGGCCGCATCATAGCGCAAGGCCATCTGCTTCATCCATTTGAGTGTCGCATCGTCACGTTCTGCCAAACCCTCGGGGTCTGTAGCAAAGCCCGTCGACCACATCTCGGGCAGCACATACAAATCAGCCTCGGGTGCTGACTCTATCAACTGCTCCAGGTGCTGCCTGTTTTCTGTAGGATTCCCCCACGCTATATCGTGCTGTAATATGCTTACTTTCACCAATTAATAAATTTCAGCATGCAAAAATACGAAAAATCGGGAGGTAGACAAAAGATTATTTCTTTTTTTATGTCGAGAGGGGATATTTTTAAGACAACAAGGCAGCAAAAACACCCAATAAAAGACACACCTTATTATATATATAGGCATCTGAGCGAAGGAAAGTCAAACCCCTGCTTTCTGCACAAATTTCATGAAAATGTGCAAAATAAGGCACATTTTCAACTATTTTTGTTGCAGATATGAGTAAAATGTATTTACTTTGCACCCCAAATAGCGAGAGACAATAGTATTTAATTATATTAAAATTCAAAAATTATGTCAGAAATTGAAGCTAAAGTAAAAGAGATTATTGTAGACAAGTTGGGTGTTGACGAGGCTGATGTTACTCCCGAAGCATCTTTCACCAATGACCTGGGTGCAGATTCTCTGGACACCGTAGAACTGAT
>JAEEGF011556093.1_pt1 | contig 32860 bp, 28 predicted proteins | sample 9134171 | NCBI WGS metagenome assembly JAEEGF01 (sample SAMN16246542, study PRJNA631951) | gut metagenome | biome: gut microbiome; feature: rumen; material: AP-attached | host: Bos | place: Iran: Karaj | collected 2018-10
CAAGCCCTTCTTCTCCAGAGTTTTCAATACAGGTGTCAATGTGCCGGAATCCAAATACAGTTTCTTGCCCATCTCTTTGACACTCACCTGCTCGTCTTCCCAAACCACCATCATGACAATGTATTGTGTGTAGGTCAAATCAACCTCATCCAAAAAAGGTTTGTACTTACGAACAATTTCTTTTGAAACCGCGTAAAGCGGAAAGCATAACTGATTATCCAATTTTAGACATTGATATTTATCTGCCATAATTCATTCCTACAATAATGCAACAATCGCTTCTCTTACTTCCTTCATGTCCTTTGTAGGCTCGAAGCGCGCTACAATATTTCCTTCCTTATCAACTAAGAACTTTGTAAAGTTCCATTTAATATTACCATTATTCTTGTAATCTTTGTCCATTTTCTTAACGATTGGAGAAAGCATAAGCTTCGCTGGACCGTCAAATCCCTCGAACTTAGTATTTGAAGTAATATACTTCCAAAGTGGATCTGCATTTTCACCGTTTACATCAATCTTGGCAAACTGTGGAAATGTAATTCCAAAACGTCCTGTACAGAAAGTATGAATCTCATCATCTGTTCCAGGAGCCTGATCAGCAAACTGATTGCAAGGGAAATCTAAAATATCAAATCCCTTATCCTTGAGCTCATCATATATTTCCTGCAAATCCTTGTACTGTGGTGTGAATCCACATCCTGTTGCAGTATTAACAACCAATGTAACCTTTCCTCTATACTGAGAGAGATCTACATCGCTTCCATCCATAGCCTTTACTGTGAAATCATAAATATTCATATACATACCTCCTATTCGTTTGAACGAAATTAAATTGTGTACAACTTGTTTATAATTGAATTGTACACAATCTATTTTGATATGTCAACATTTATTTTTTTTATTTTAACTTGGTCCAAACCTGACCATCATATTCGAAGATGGAAGCCTCACAATTATTTTGCAAGCCATCTCCCCAGAAATGTTCTACATCATTATTTTCAAGATAACACATGAGACCTTTGTTCATTGCTCCATGAGCTACAATCATCACTCTCTCAGCCTGGCCATATAGAGGCTCAATAACCTCTTGAATAAATTCTCGTCCTCTGACCTGAACCTCCTCAATTGTCTCTCCATCCTGTGGTGGTATATACTTATGAGGTTCCGTAAAGAAAGCCCGCTGAGGATTATCCTCACTCATCCAGGTCTCATAATCCATTCCCTCTGACACTCCAAAGGAAATTTCTCGAATTCTCTCATCTCTTGTAATTGGCACATTATGTCTGCCACGAATGAGGCAGGCTGTCTCGTATGCTCTTATTAAGGGTGAGGAAAATATTTCATCGAAAGTCACACCCTCTTGTTCTAATTTGTTTCCTAAATCAATGGCTACCTGTCTACCATTTTCATTTAATTGAATATCTGTCAGGCCTTGTAGTTTTCTGACTTTGTTCCAGTCTGTCTGACCATGTCTTACAATATAGAGTTGCATAATATATTCCTATCTTTCCAGTTAGTATATTTTATTGCCCCCAATATATACATCAATATAGTTAATACATACGCATCTTCAGAATCACCCATCTCGCAATGTGATAGGCAGGTCCTTCCAAAGACTTTCTAACATTTTTCAGCTCTTTTCTAATCTCAATATGCTGAGGGCAATGCTTCTCACATTTTCCACAGCCTATACACTTGCTGGCACAGGTCGCATCAGCTCTAAGTGCAGTTGTCATGAGATACTCCTTCTCAGCTGCTATATAACCCTCGCTGTACTTGCGATTATATGCAGCAAAACTTCCAGGTATATCCACACCCTGAGGGCATGGCATACAATATCTACATCCTGTACAGCCAACCTTGGTACGCTTATTAATCTCCAAGAGAACTCGATTTATCATCTCTAAATCTGCATCACTTAAGCTTCCAGGTTCAACCTCCGAGGCAGTCTGTACATTTTCCTCAACCATCTCCAGCGAGTTCATGCCAGACAAGACGCAGGTCACCTCAGGCTGATTCCACAACCAGCTAAATGCCCATGCTGGAGCAGTCTTTTGTACAGGATATTCCGACATAATTTGGGCAGCAGACTCAGGTATGTTGGCAAGTTTGCCACCTCTGAGGGGTTCCATTATGACTACAGGAATTCCTTTGGATGCGGCATATTGCAAACCTGTGCGACCTGCCTGAGAATGCTCATCCATGTAGTTATATTGAATCTGGCAGAAGTCCCAGTCATAAGCATCAATAAGCTTAATAAACATATCAGAGTTGCCATGATAAGAGAAACCAATCTGTTTAATAGCTCCACTGGCTTTCTTCTCAGCAATCCACTCCTTTATACCCAGATCAACTATACGATTCCAGGTAGCAATATCAGTAAGCATGTGCATAAGATAATAATCCACATAATCTGTCTGGAGTCTGGTAAGCTGCTCTGTAAAATATTCTTCTATGCTATCTGACTTCTTCACCAGATAATGTGGCAACTTGGTTGCAATATTTACCTTTTGGCGAATATTATTTCTGGCAAGAATCTCGCCTAATGCCACCTCACTACCATTATAAATATAGGCCGTATCATAATAATTTACTCCAGCATTGTAGGCAGCCATGATTTCCTTCTCCGCTTTGTCCAAATCAATCTTGCCCCCTGACTGGGTAAATCTCATACAACCAAATCCAAGTGCTGATATCTTATTTCCATATTTATCTAATCTATATTGCATATAACCACCATTACATCTGTAAATCCTTCAGGGAATTCATCAAATCCAAATCTGACTGCAACACCTTGAAGTTTGTTGTTATCGGTTCCTCTCCTGGCTTGGTTACAGTAATTTCAAATACTGTACCCTCCTCAACAGGTCTTGAAAATACCACTTTGATAAACTGAACAAACTTTGGATGATTTCTCTCAAAGGTGTTCTTGGCATTTATCATCTTGGCCATTGTTGCTGGATTAATCATATTATCCTCCTACTTCACACTAACCTCACCGGCTAGTACTCGCTTATAATCTTCATAATTCTTCTTTAACAAGTTTGGTGTATCCAACTGATATGGACACTTACTCTTACAAGCGCCACAATTTAAGCATCCCTCAATCTTGCGCATCTCCTCCTGCATTGGCTCTGCCAGCCATGCATCCGAAGGAGCTCTACGAAGCATCAGAGATATTCTGGCGCACTGATGAATCATAATTCCTGCGGGACATGGCTCGCAGTAACCGCATCCTCTACAGAATTCTCCCACCAACTCATCTCTCTCCTGCTGAATAAATGCTTCTATATCTTCATTCATTGACACAGGATTGTCCATGAAAGCCAACCAGTCCTGAAGCTCTGTCACTTTCTGAACGCCCCAGATAGGAATCACATTATCAAACTGTGACATGAATGCCATGCAAGCTTCAGGATTATTCAGAAGTCCTCCTGCCAATCCTTTCATAGCAATGAATCCCATGTTGTGTTCCTTACAGGCCTGAACCAATGCAATTTCCTTATCTGATGAAATATATGAGAAAGGATACTGCAAAGTCTCATACAGACCTGACTCAATTGCTTCCTGGGCCACACCTAATCTATGGGTTGTAATACCAATATGTCTGATTTTACCTGCTGCCTTGGCCTCAAGCATAGCCTCGTACATACCTGTTCCATCTCCTGGCTTATATACCATTTCTGCTTGGTGGAACTGATAGATATCCACATGATCTGTCTTCATATTGGCAAGAGATGTCTCCAAATCTTTCCAGAATCCCTCTACATTTTTGGCGGCAGTCTTGGTGGCTATATATATATCGTCTCTAATATCTGATATAGCATATCCAATCTTCTCTTCACTGTCACTATAAGCTCTGGCTGTATCAAAGAATCTCATACCTCCATTATATGCAGCTCGAAGGATTTCTTTTGCTGTATCAAAATCTACTCGCTGAACCGGAAGAGCTCCAAAACCATTCTGTGGCACAGTAATTCCTGTGCTTCCCAATGTCACCTGTTGCATCTAATCATCCTTTCTTATTTATAGATTCCGTTAATTGTAACTGTAAATACTGCATCTGCTCCTGACAATACCATCTTATTGCCCTCAGCATCTGCTGAATCTCTATATCCTTCTGGGAAGGTTACCTTAACATCCACTGTATCTCCCACATGAGCACCAACTAACTGCTCTTCGAATCCCGGGATAAATGTTCCAGAACCGATTTCCAAATCATAGTCGCCTGTACCGCCCTGGAATTCAACTCCATCTACAGATCCCACATAATGAATATTAACTGTATCTCCATCTGCTACCTCAAGGGAAGTATCTGTATTGAGAGTTGTTGATGCAACACTTGAAGATGCTGTATCATCTGATACCGATGTAGATGCATCAGTTGATGATTGCTGAGTAGCCTCATTAGCTGAAGTATTGTGCTTGCTGTCATACACTCCATATCCTACAAGTCCCACAACAGCTGCTACAATAGCCGCAATAATTGCGATTCTTCTAAGCAATGCTTCTCTTTCCTTTTTCTTTCTCTCTGCCGCTCTTCTCTCCTGAGCTTCTCTTTTGTTCTCCATCTTCATAATCTAGTATCCTCTTTTCTCTATATAAGCTTATTAATGAGAAATCCCATATGACACCTAAAGGCATCCTGAAATTTTCTCACATCAAGTCCTGTATCCTTCTGGAATTTGTCCAGTCTATATACCAATGTATTTCTGTGTAAATACAATTTTCTGGCTGTCTCAGCTATGCTAAGATCCGACTCCAAAAACGTTCTTATAGTATTAATGGTCTCTGTATCAAGCTCATTAAAGTCAGCATCCGGCATATTTTCAAAGCAATAATCTGTAAGAATATCTGTGTCTGTCAAATATAATATCTTCTCCAGTCCCATCTGATAGTATCCATATACATATTTATCACTGCTAAATATTGGGCCAACTTTTCTAATAAGCTGCAGATGCTTATAAATATCTGGAGCCTCTTCATAATTTTCAAAAGCTTCGTCATATGATATTCTAACCGGATTCATAGACTGAGTCTCAATCATATCAAGCATCTCATAGGCTGTGGATTCGGTATTATCTCTGGATGGCTTCAACTGACTGTATTGAATGACGCACAGAGTCCTATCATCCACTCTAACCACATCCACTGGAGATGGATAAAACAGAGATGTGATAATTGTTATATCCATATCTGTATAAGTATCCTTGAAGTCCAGCATGAATACAGTCTTATAACCCGCATCGCTCAAGTGGAACTTCCTGGTACCATCAGCAATCTCCGTCTCATTGAGCTTACCCTCAAATAATTTAATATAGAAATCATCCTTGGAATTGGTCATGCCCTTATATCGATTCAGGAGAAGTTTCAATTTCTCCAAAGTCTCCTCCTCGGACATATCTGTATCCATGGAAAATGTAATTCCAGTAGCATTATTCAGTTCTTCTAAAGTCTGTTTTATATCTGTTTTTATGTCCATATGTTTTACCCCCGCTAACTCTATTATTTTAGCTAAATGCAGATTTATAGTCAATTTGCTATAGACCATAGCAGCATGATATAAATAATTATATTTTATGACAAATCCTTCTATTTCATTTAAGGGAATGTCCTTATACTATCCGTATATTAAAGCAAAAAGGAGAAAGAAATATGAACAATGAACAAAAAACTGAAACTAAGCTTTCCTTCTTCGAGCAGTTCGGATATTTCTGCGGGGATTTTGGAGGTAGTTTAGTAAACCTGTACATTAGTGCGTTCTTCGTCACTTTCTGTACATATGTATTGGGAATCAGTCCTGCCTGGATGGCATCACTGATATTTGTAGCCAAGATATGGGATGCCATAAATGATCCTATGATTGGCTCCCTTCCAGATCGATTCAAGATTGGAAAGGGAACTGACAAGTTCAAGCCTTGGGTAAAAATATTTATGGTGCCATTGGCAATCACCGGATTATTGTGTTTCACAGACACATCTTCCTTCCCTTCGCTTGTTAAACACGCATGGGTTGCTATTTCATACATTTTATATGGAATGGCATATACTGGAGTTTCAATGCCATATGGAGCTATGGCTTCTGTAATTACAGATTCACCAGTTGAGAGAACAAAGCTCTCACGTGCAAGAGCATTCGGTGGAATGGGTGTTGGAATATTATTTATTCCAATTGTATCCCTCGCAATTTGGGATGAAGCCGGCAATCCAAAGGCCAGTGGATATTTCCTTATGGCTATTGTAGCTGCGGTTTTATCAATTGCCTTCTATGTATTATTACTGAAACTTACAAAAGAAAGAATTCATCAGGAACAACGCTTCGATTCCAACAGCGGCAAGAAATACAAAATGAGCCATGTTGTAAAAGAAGCATTTACCAACAGAGCGCTTATCGCTGTTATGATTGCTTCAATCGGAAGCATGTTTGCAAGTGCACAGAGCATGAACAATTATTTATACAAAGAGTATTATCATAATCCAAAGGCTATGGCAGCTTCCTCCCTTATAAGTTTGCCAATGATGTTTGTAGCTTTCTTTGCGGTTCCAAGACTCGCCAAGAAAATCGGTAATAGAAAGTTAATCATCTACTCTGCAGTATATAGCATCATCGCTTTTGCTGTTTTGTATATGATTCCTATTCCAAACTGCTACTTATTTATGTTTATTGTTACTGTAGCTAACCTTGGACTTACTACATTTACAATGTTAGTATGGGCACTTGTAACTGAGTCTATTGATTATCAGGAATACAAGTCAGGCGAACGTTCAGATGGAACTATGTATTCTATATATACATTTTCAAGAAAAATCGGTTCCGCTGCTGCCGCATCAATTGCAACTGCACTCATTGGAGCAGCCGGCTTCGTAGCTGGAGCACCTGAACAGGTTCCTGAATTTGGTGAAAATATTAGAAAGCTCGTACTTCTAATGCCACTCTTTGGTGCTGTAATTATATTTGTAAGTATCTTGTTTATCTATCCACTCACCAAGAAAAAGTCTGATGAAATGTATGAAAAGCTTCATGCAATACACGGTAATCAAAACACAGACAATCAGTAAATACTTAGAAAGTGATGTAATATGAATACATTTATAAGAAACACAGACCTTGGAGAAATTCAAGGTCTGAAACTTAATAATACAATTAAATACTTAGGCGTACGTTACGCCAATGCCAAGCGTTGGGCCTACGCCACTCCAGTGGACAGTTGGGATGGTGTCTATGACGCAACCAAAATTGGCAATGCATGCCCACAATTTAGAACTTATGATCCAGAAGATCAAAAAGATCCAAAACCATTTTATTACAAAGAATTCAGGGAAGGATTAGACTTCAACTATGATGAAGATTGTCTCTTCTTAGACATTTACTCTCCAGAAAATCCAAACAACGCACCTGTAATTATATATATACATGGCGGCGCCTTTCTGGGAGGTTGCGGAAGCGAGCTTCATATGGATGGAACAGCCTACGCCGAGAAAGGCATCATATTTATATCTATTAACTATCGACTGGGTGTACTTGGCTTCCTCTGCGATCGCAAGCTTACCCAAGAAAGTGGTCATAGTGGAAATTATGGATTATATGATCAATTGGAAGCCATCAAATGGGTGCACAGACATATCCGTTCCTTTGGTGGTAATCCAGATAATATCACACTATTCGGACAATCAGCAGGAGCTATGAGTATTCAGCAGCACTGCTTATCACCGCTTACTAAGCCTTATATCTCACAGGTATATATGGCCAGCGGTGCCGGTATTGGCACTGAGTTTGCTGCAGTATCAGATGTGGAAGACAGCTATGAATATTTCGCTGGGCTAACAGAGAAATTGGGAGATTCTCCCGAAGAATGGAGAACTGTTCCTACAGAAACTGTAATCAAAACATTTCAGCAGGTTATTGATGAGAAACTTATGAGCCACTGTTGTCCTCATATAGATGGATTGCTGATTCCCAAAGATCCCACCCAGGCAATGGAAGCTATGGACTACGCCCAGGTTCCATATATTCTAAGCACAAATTCAGAAGATATGGTTCCACAATTTCTAAATCCTATGAGTAGAGACTTCTGCAAAAAGGTAAATGAAAACGGTGGCACAGCCTACTACTTCTATTTCTCAAGACAGCTTCCTGGAGATGAAAAAGGAGCCTTTCATTCAGCAGAACTATAGTACACTATGGGCTCTTTAGGCAAATGTTGGCGTCCTATGAATCAGATAGATTACAATATATCCCATATGTTGGTTGCATCAATTGCAGCCTTTGCATCCACAGGAAATCCAAACTGTAGAAGCATAGATTGCTGGATTCCATTCTCCTCAGATGAGGATGCAATAATATTTTCCAATGAAGGATTAAGCAATTAGATTCTAAAACGCTTACGATAATCCTTTGGAGTATAGTTATAAGTACTTTTAAACAATTTAGCAAAATAATTGGCATCATTTATGCCTACCATGCCACCAATTTTCTGTATTTCATAATCAGTTGAAACCAGTAAGTTGGCGGCATGTTTCATTCTAACCATTCTCAGGTACAACGAAGGAGTCATGTCTGTTTCCTTTTTAAATACTTTTATCATATAACTTTCAGACACTTCCAGTTCATTGGCCATATCACTGACAGTCAACTCATTCATATACTGTTGATTTATGGAATACATAATACTCTGAACCATGGCTGAATACTTCTTGTTATTAATATCACGAATCAAATCACAGAATTCCTTCAGCATCTCTTCGCAGGCTTTGGTCATTTGCTTCACACTCTGTGCACTTCCAATATCAATTGACTCTTTTACAGTAATCTTATGAATAAGAGGCGCTGGTACGCCTGCCTCATAAGCTGCAATTCTACTCATAGCACGATTTACTGCAAAGCCCAGTCTCATATGTTCCATATTATAATCAGCAGTCCACATGCGAGCCGCATCATTAGATAATAACTCACGATAATACAGAACCTCTCTATAGTTTCCTTTTCTTATGGCATCCATATACTTGCGTTCATTCATATAATGAGTCTCAATATTGGAGTTACTCATTTCATCCAGCAGCATTATTGGTTCCTTGGCTGATTCGCCCCCGTTGTATATCGTATAATGCTCCTCCAAATGATCCATTTTAAAAGTGCGCAGTATGCCCCTCATAATTCTATCCATATGTTGTTCTGGAATCACCGGATACTTACCGTAATATACCAGCAATTCTCTGTAATCCATATTCATTTTGTCCATCTTGCTACATAGCTTGATGCAATGTGCCACATCAATTTTTTCTGGCAAATAGGGTCCTAAAACCACTGTTCTTCCATTCCAATAGAATATGGCTATTCGAAGTTTCAATATATCTTCAAAATAGTTGATTTTATCTCTATGAATATTTTCCAAAATAAGAGACAAGGCTTCTGGTTCAAGCCAAGCCTGTGCATCACTTGCTCTATTTTCCTCACAGAATTTTACCAGCTCATCCTGCTTCTCAAAAATATGAAAAGAAATATCAAATATATCTCCCACCAATTGTTTTGCTATATTATAGGATTCTTGTTCCGATTCTAATAACTTCTTATTCATATAAATCTCCACAAAAACTAAAATATTCGAAAAAAGGGCTGAGTCAAATCTCAGTCCTCATTTCGAATTATATCATTATTTAACAATATGTGTCAGTTCCTCGTTCAAAGCTTTAACCTCTTCCTCAGTATAATCAGGTTTCACATATTGAAAATATTTCTCAAAAGTGAAAGTCCCCATCATATCCTGCAAACCATCTGCCACATCAGGCATTCGCTTGCGAACTATATCAACAGCTTCAGGGCTGGCCAGAATCTCGTTGATTGTAGAACGAAGAGATATTCTATCTTCTGGAAAAAGCTCTGCCTCTGACTTCTCATCCAAGAACCAGTTTCTCACATTAATACCTGGATTTTGATCAACATATACATAAGATTCATCCGGCTCTTCACATCTTATAAATATAGCTTCATCTCTCTCACTTCCTGCAGTGGCCACAACTCTGTTTTCGCCCATAACAAGATCGACATTTTCAAAAACTGCACTTCCATTTTCCACAATACCAGTCAAAGTATTACCATTTATCTCAATAGTCACCTCTGGCTGGTTTGAGTAAACCTTGATGCTGATTGTCTCCGTTGCTCTGTTAACAAATCGCTTGCTTCCTATATGGACAAATGGTTCCTGTGACCATTTAGCCTTGTAATAATAGAAACTATCCTTTCTGGTCTTTCTGTCAAATGTTACTAGGCCCTTGATATTTCTGTTTGTCACATCTGCTGCCTGTCTACAAGGACTTGTAAAATCAAACATATTCCATACAAAGCTTCCCCATACAAAATCTCTTGATTCCATGGATGGATATACTTTCTCATGGTACATTTCCTGATACTCTTCTGTGTAATCACTTACCTGAGGATTATCACTGTGGAATATTATATTAGTATCTGCACCATATTCTGAAATAGCAAGTGGCATATTCGGATTTGTATTATGGAACTCATCTAAAAAGGCTCCATGATCCTCAAACTCGCCATAATACCAACCATAGTAAATATTGTAAGCAGTTACATCAGTAATTCTATTTAAGCTGCTATCACTATGAACCACATTCAGATTAGCGCAGGCGGTGAATCTGGTGTCGTCAAGGTGATGGGCAAGTTCATTTAACAGTTGCACCTTCTCAGTCATATAAGGGAATTCTCCGTAAATTGCAATTTCATTCTGCAATCCCCAGAAGGCAATACTCGGATGATGCATGTTCTGCAAAATCATTTCTGTAAGCTGATATTTCGCATTTTCAAACAGTTCATCGTCTTCAGTCAGCTTAAGCAATGGAATCTCAGCCCATACTACAAATCCCATCTCATCACACAGGTCATATACCTCCTGTGGATGCGGATAATGGGATAAACGAACTGCATTAGCTCCAATTTCGTGAATCATATCCATATCCTTGCGCCAGTTCTCCATGGTTGCCGCCGAATATACATCCGCACTGTCCTGATGCTTCGCTACTCCACGTAATTTGGTATGGACTTTATTCAGGAAGAATCCATTGTTGGCATCTATAGCTATTTCCCTAAATCCAACTTTACGAGACACTTCATCCACGATTTCGCCATCAACCATCAAGGCAACCCTAACTGTATATAACGTAGTATCATCTAATCCATTCCAGTTCTTCACATTTTCAACCTGACAGATCTCATGCATTCCTGCCTCATGATCATCTGACGCCTCGGCCAGAATCTTATCTCCATCAGAAATTGTATATACCACAGAGTAATCTGGGGCTCCTAAAACTCTCACATCTGCCCACAGACTATTGATACCATCTACAGATTTTGTCTGCAATACCACTCCGTCTGTTCCATAGTATGTTCTATCAAAGCAAGCCTCACCTGTAGTAATCAATTCAACTTTTCTGTGAATACCTCCAAAGACAGCAAAGTCTCCTGACAGAGGAGATATCTTGTCAGTCTTAGCATTCGACACCAAAACTGTCATTAGATTGTCTCCATCCACAAGGGCCCCTGTCAATTCTGCGGTAAATATGTTGTATCCGCCCTGATGATGGCACAGTTCATGACCATTTAATATAATATATGACTCTCTATCAACACCATAGAACTTAACAAATACTCTACATCCTTCAGTCTGCTTATATGTAAACTTTTTCTGGTATACTGCTTCACCCTGATAGTAATCCTCATCTGAATACCAGGTATGAGGCAGAACCACCTCCTGCCCATCCAATTGATCATTTACATCTATTTCATCCCAAGGAACTTTTGTATATATCCATTCAGTATTCCACTGTCGTATTTCGCTCATGTCTAATCCTCCATTATTTTTGTTTCAGTATACCATCTATCTCAATACCGTTTTAGAAAAATATGAAACAGAATAGCAATATATGTACAGCTACTAATTCTAACAGAATACAAAAAAAACCACCGGACTCCATATAGAAATCCGGTGGAAAAAGGGTAGAAAAAGAGTTACTAGTTTGTAATTGTCATCTCTGTCTCTTTGTCGAAGAAGTGAGCCTTCTCCATATCAAATGCAAATGTAACTGTATCACCTGTTCTAGCTGTTGTACGAGGATCAACTCTAGCTGTAACCTTGGCACCTGCATAATCGAAGTATAAGAATACTTCAGCACCAAGAAGCTCATATACATTTATCTTTGCATCAAACTTGCACTCCTGTGCTGTTTCAATAAACATCTGTGAATCATTGATATCCTCTGGACGAATACCAAATACAACTGTCTTGCCTTCATAGCCCTTCTCAATAAGAGTCTTTGCCTTGGCAGCTGGGATTAATAAATCATTCTTACCACCATCGATTGAAGCATATACCTTGTCTCCAACCTTCTTGATAACTGCATCGATGAAGTTCATCTGTGGTGATCCAATGAATCCAGCAACGAACTGGTTGCATGGCTTGTTATATAAGTTCTGAGGTGTATCAATCTGCTGTGCAACACCATCCTTCATAACAACGATTCTAGTTCCAAGAGTCATAGCCTCTGTCTGATCATGTGTAACGTAGATGATTGTAGCTCCTAAATCATCATGTAATTTAGAAATCTCTGTTCTCATCTGAACACGAAGCTTAGCATCAAGGTTAGAAAGTGGCTCATCCATAAGGAATACCTTTGGCTCACGAACGATTGCACGTCCCATTGCAACTCTCTGTCTCTGTCCACCTGACAAAGCCTTTGGCTTACGCTGTAAATACTCTGTAAGATTCAATACCTTAGCTGCATGCTCAACCTTTTCCTTGATTACATCTGCAGGAACTTTACGAAGCTTCAATGCAAATGCCATGTTATCAAATACTGTCATATGTGGATACAATGCGTAGTTCTGGAATACCATTGCGATATCTCTGTCCTTTGGCTCCACATCGTTCATTACCTTGCCGTCGATTGTAAGCTCACCAGCTGTAATATCTTCAAGACCAGCGATCATTCTAAGTGTAGTAGACTTACCACATCCAGAAGGTCCAACGAAAATGATGAACTCCTTATCCTTAATATCAAGATTGAAATCCTTTACAGCCTCTGCGCCGTTTGGATATGTTTTACAAATGTTTTTTAATGTAATATTAGCCATGAAAAAACCTCCCTATTTCAATTGCTTTATGTTGCAATTATAAGAGAGGTTTAAAATTCATGCTATGTTAAATCAACCAAAGATTTATTCTATGTTTCGTTATTTTGTAAAAACCTGATTATTGTACAGGTCAATCCACTCTTCTAAGCTCAGTGGTTCATAGTCAGAATACATGCAGAAGCAGTTGATCATATTGCTCTGTAAATGTACATCCTGTCCCTCACGATTCTGTACAACTGTATCTCGTGTAATAGTTTGAAACCGTCGAACAAGCTGTTCATCATGGGTGTCATGCACATGTCCATAGAGCATATAGGTCTTGGGCTGGCCTTCCTTGTTCATAATATACTGCCCGCTATAACATACAATCGGATAATGGCACATAACCACCTTGTATCCATTATCATGAGTCTCCGCATATGCCTTGACCCATTTGAAACGGTCTCTGTCGAATCCGCCTCTGTTGAGATATCTGCCGTCATGATTTCCTTCTATTAAATGTAACTTACCATTTAACCTGTCCAGAAGCCAATTGGTCTCCTCCGCATTTCCATAAGACAAGTCCCCCAGTATAAATACCTCGTCCTTGTTTCTGACTTTGGCATTCCATTTTTCAATCATGTATTCATTCATTTCTTCCACCGTAGCAAATCCACGGTTGTCCATACTATGATTCAGACTCTTATGGAAGAAATGGCAATCTGAAATATAATAATTCATACAATTATCCCTTACTCATTTCTCTCGATTTATCTGAGCAGGCTTTCTGTCCAGCCATTACAGTACCTCTGAAGCCCAGCTCTTCCAACTTGGCCACAGCCTCAATCGTAGTTCCTCCCGGAGAACATACAGCATCCTTTAACTCACCAGGCTGTTTTCCTGTCTCCAGCACCATCTTGGCAGAACCAAGAACTGACTGTGCAGCAAATTTATATGCCTGAGCTCTAGGCATACCATCTGCAACTGCAGCATCTGCCATAGCTTCAATAAACATATATACATATGCAGGAGAAGAACCGCTAACTCCAACCACTGCATCCATAAGTTTCTCAGAAACAACTTCAGCCTCGCCGAAACTTTCAAATATTTCCATAACTGCAGCCAGATCAGCTTCACATATATGCTCATTTGGCACTACAGCGCTCATGGCTTCTCCCACAAGAGCAGGAGTATTTGGCATAGAACGCACCAGCTTAATATCTCTGCCAAAAGCTTCCTGAATTCCAGCAATAGTCTGGCCTGCAGCAATTGACACGATTATTGTATCTTCAGACACCACACTCTTAATGTCCGGAATAACCTGTGCAAACATATTTGGCTTCACTGCCAGAAACAAAATGTCTGCCTTTTCAGCCACTTCCACGTTGCTTAAAGTAGCTTTGATACCAAGGTCTCTTTCCACTCTATCTCTGGAAGCTTCACTGTGAACCGATGCAATCACATGGTCCTTGTCAGCAATACCAGCCTGCAGGATTCCTCCTACAATTGCACTTCCCATATTTCCACAACCAATAAAACCTATTGTCTTCATTTCTTCTCTCCCATATAACTTCTATCACAACCTATATGCATACAAGTACTATTCCAAATCTGCCAAAACTGATATGCATATATAATCAAACTTCTACCACATTGTATCACAACTTTATACAAAAATAACTATGGCATGAAACCATAGTTATTTCCTAATCATCTCACCACAGACTATTATGCATTAAGCAATTTCTCTAATGTAGCGTATCTTACACATACTGTAAAGATTTCTGCAGCATCCTTTAACTCTTCAAGACTTGGATAAGAAGGTGCAATTCTAATTGTAGAATCATGTGGATCCTTGTGATATGGGAAAGGAGCTCCAGCCCCAGTCATTACCACTCCAGCTTCCTTCGCCAATCTGATAACCTCAGTTGCACATCCATCCAAAGTTACATATGTAATGAAGTATCCACCCTTTGGCTTAATCCATTCTCCAGCACCACGGCCAGCAAGTTCTCTATCAAGTGTCTCAAGAACCAATTCGAATCTAGGGCGCAAAAGATCTGCATGCTTCTCCATATGTTCGAGTACACCCTGGGCATTCTTGAAATATCTGGCGTGACGAAGCATATTTACCTTGTCAAATCCGATAGTCTGAATTGTAACTGTTCTCTTCATATCATCTAGGTTCTTCTTAGAAGAAGCAATTGCAGCAATTCCAGAACCTGCAAGAGAAATCTTGGAAGTAGAAGCGAACTCATAAACCATATCTGGATTTCCAGCCTTCTCACACTCATCAATAATATTTAAAATCTGTCCCATCTTCTCGCCGTAGAGATGATGTACGATATAAGCGTTGTCCCAATAGATTCTGAAGTCCTTGGCAGCTGGCTTCAAGTTGGCCATTCTGCGAACAGTCTCATCTGAATATACAACACCCTGTGGGTTAGAATACTTTGGCACGCACCAGATACCCTTGATTGCTGGATCAGAAGCTACAAGCTCCTCCACCATATCCATATCAGGACCGTCCTCTGACATTGGTACATTGATCATCTCAATGCCGAAGTGCTCTGTTACAGCAAAATGTCTGTCATATCCAGGAACCGGACATAACCATTTCACCTTATCAAGCTTGCACCATGGTGTCTCTCCGCATACACCGAAAATCATAGAACGTGCTACCATGTCAAACATAGTATTCAAACTTGAGTTTCCGAATATCATTACATTTTCAGGAGAAACCTCCATGATTTCAGCCATAAGGCGCTTTGTCTCAGGTATACCATCAAGCAAACCATAGTTTCTTGTATCAATTCCGTTTTCAGATTTCATATCAGAGCTTGAATTAATTACATCAAGCATTTCCATACCCAAGTCCAACTGCTGTGGAGATGGCTTACCTCTAGACATGTCCAGCTTTAAGCCCTTGCCCTGATACTCTTTGTAAATTTTCTTTACATTCTCAAATTCCTGCTGTAATTCTTCCTTTGACATTGTCGCATATGACTGCATCTTCTATTTCTCCTTTTCTCGTTCTTTTATTTAGCTTATATACTTCAACAAGGCTTCGCCTTTGTCGTAAACTGTATTATTCTGCCTCCCGGCGGATCTGTTCCATATACTTACGCAGTTTCTCCTCATATCCCATGTTGGTAGGATTGTAAAATGTACTTCCAACCAGAGAGTCTGGTAAATATTGTTGTTTTACATAATGGTTAGGATAATCATGTGCATATTGATATCCCACTCCGTGTCCCAACTTACCTGCTGATTTGTAATGAGCATCCTGCAAATGTGTTGGAATCGGTTCTGTCACTGTGGAAGCAACTGTATTCATTGCCGCCGCAATGGACAGATATGAAGCATTGGACTTCGGTGCAGTAGCTACATAGTTGACTGCCTCCGCCAATATAATCTGACTTTCCGGCATACCAATTCTCTCAACCGCTTGTGCAGCTGAAGTCGCCACTGTCAAAGCCATTGGATCTGCCATACCCACATCCTCTGCAGCGCATATCATAATTCGGCGAGCGATGAATTTAATATCTTCCCCTGCATATAGCATTCGGGCCAGATAATAGATAGCCGCATCCGGATCAGATCCTCGCATGCTCTTGATAAATGCTGATATGGTATCGTAGTGGTTATCACCGCTCTTGTCATATTTCACAACACGGCGCTGTATACACTCACTTGCCACATCAAGGGTTATATGTATATGACCAGTCTCATCAGGAGATGTGGTCAACACTCCAAGTTCAATAGCTGTCAAAGCCGCTCTGGCATCACCATTTGCCACATCACTCAAGAAGTCCAGGGCGTCATCATCAATAGTAGCCTCGTAGGCTCCAAGTCCTCTGTCCTTATCTGACAAAGCTCGAAGCAAAAGTGTCTTGATATCATCCTGAGTCAGTGACTTCAATTCAAAAATAATTGATCTGGACAAGAGAGCTCCATTTACCTCAAAATAAGGATTCTCTGTTGTGGCTCCAATGAGAATAATAGTTCCGTCCTCCACAAATGGAAGCAAGTAATCCTGCTGCCCCTTGTTAAAGCGATGAATCTCATCTATAAATAATATGGTCTTCTGACCATACATTCCCATATTATCCTTGGCTGCACTTACCACTTCCTCCATATCCTTCTTTCCTGCCGCTGTAGCATTAATGGAAGTAAACTTGGCGCTGGTGGTATTGGCTATAACCTGAGCCAATGTAGTCTTGCCTGTTCCCGGAGGACCATAGAAAATAATGGAACTCAGCTTATCTGCCATAATTGCTCTGTAAAGCAATTTGTCCTTACCAATAATATGCTGTTGTCCTACAACCTCATCCAATGTTCTCGGTCTAAGCCTAGAAGCCAATGGAGATTCTTTCTTCTTATTCTCTTGTCTCATGTAATCGAATAGATCCATAAGTCTTACCTCTTTGCTGTTTTAATATGTACAAGAATACATTTAAAACATCCTTTTCTATTATATAATGAATTTTGCAAAAATGAATTATGCATTTTGACTATTTTAGAAACGTATTTAAGCCTTATCTTGGGGAATAATGAATTTTCAAGATTCATTTCCTGCATTTTGGCTCATTTTTCTCGTTTTTCACCTGCAAAATGCATCTCACCCTGCAATTTAACAAAGCAAAAAAATAGCAAGGCAGTGACCACCGTCTTGCTATTATCTGTAATCAACTAACCCCATATGTCAATTACCTGTGTTCCAGCCTTATGCCTTAGCTGCCACACTATTCACCTGTTTCTCCACCTGCTTCTTAGCAATATATCTCTCCACATTATTGCTTTTCATAGGATAGAGAGCCAATCCAATCACTTTATGAGTATCGCTAATCTTCTCCTCACGAACGATTCTAGACTTAAGATCAAATACATATATATAATCAGAAAACTGAATTCTGACATCCTGACCTCTGTCTACCTCCAAAGCGTTTGGAACAATTATGCCTACACCTGTTTCGCTTATGTCCCTGATAATAACATTCATCATACCCTTATCTAACACAAGCTTCCCATCTAATCCTAATGGAACCCGGTAAGCATTTCGTCTGTTGTATCTTACGCCGGGATGATTCCCCATTATAAGCTGGATAGTATCCTTTTTATCAATCTTGGCCCTTGGCACAATTACATTCTCAAATTTATATAACTGCCCTTTATGATTAATCAACGCTTCCAAAGAACAATTTGCATCTGCGAATAAAACAACTGCATCCTTACGATTTGGCACATTTACCATTTCAATAGGAACAAAATTATCACTATGTGCCGCTGCCGCAATCTGATCCTTGACCTTCGGATTAATTTCTGAATAAATAGCCTTTAATTCAATTTGACAATCATCATTGTACGCTCGAATTGTAATATCATCATCCTTCTCAATCTCTTCGAGCGTGATACTCCTTCCAGTATTCATATTAAATCATCCCCATAAAATACCCAAAACCACTGTTCTCAGGCTTTACCCATATACCTGAAACCATTTGTCTTAGGCATACCCACAAACACCTAAGACCTATGGTTAATAGTATATTTTGATTTTTGGGGCTTTTCAATATTTTTAAGCTCATTTTCCTTTGTAAAATTTGTAGATTTTAAAGTTTCTCAATTGTAGGATTTTCACAAACCTTACACCACCTTGGCATAGAGTCCATTTTCTGATACATCAATCATAATGGTATCCTGTAATGAAACCTCATCTGCAAGTATGCATTTAGCAGCCAATGTCTCCACATGCTTCTGAATAAATCTTCGAAGAGGTCTTGCACCATAAGCAGGCTCATAACCATTTTCTATAATATATTCTTCTGCTGAAGGAGAAAGTTCCACCTTGATTTCCTTATCTTCAAGTCTCTTGTTCAAATCTGCCATAAGGAGCTTAATGATTCCACCTATGTTGTCCTTGGTCAGAGGCTTGAACATAATTATCTCATCCAACCTATTGAGGAACTCTGGTCTGAATGAATTTCTTAAATCAGCCATAACCATATCTTCCGCTTCCTGCTTGATATTGCCATTATCATCAATACCATCCAACAGGTAAGAAGAACCCAGATTACTTGTCATAATAATGATTGTATTCTTGAAGTCCACAGTTCTGCCCTGGGAATCAGTAATTCTACCATCATCCAAAACCTGAAGAAGTACATTGAACACATCCGGATGAGCCTTCTCAACCTCATCAAACAGCACAACTGAATAAGGCTTACGACGCACTGCCTCAGTCAACTGACCACCCTCATCATATCCTACATATCCCGGAGGCGCTCCAATAAGACGAGACACTGAGTATTTCTCCATATATTCACTCATATCAAGTCTCACCATGTTGTTCTCATCATCAAACAAGGCTTCCGCCAATGTCTTGGCCAACTCTGTCTTACCTACACCAGTAGGTCCTAAGAACATAAATGATCCAATAGGCTTTGCAGGATCTTTGATTCCAGCCTTGCTTCTTATAATAGCTTCTGTAACTTTGGTTACACCTTCATCCTGGCCGATAACTCTCTTATGAAGTTCATCCGCTAAATGTAAAGTCTTATTTCTCTCTGACTCATTCAATTTGGCAACAGGTATTCCTGTCCAACGAGATATGATTCTGGCAATCTCCTCATCAGTAACTGACTCATGAACCATGGAGATATCCTTCTGTTTCAGTACATCTTCCTGGTGTTCCAATTCCTCTTCCAATCTAGGAATTGTGCCATATTGTAACTCTGCCGCCTTTTCCAAATCATAGGACTGTCTAGCCTGTTCTAAGTCAGCCTTGGCCTGTTCCAACTCCTCTCTCAAAGTAGAAACCTTGCCAACAGCATTCTTCTCATTATCCCACTGAGCCTTCTTGGTAGCCAAATCAGCCTTCAACTCAGACAGCTCCTGCTGTAGATTCTCCAATCGTTCTCTGCTGAGGTGGTCTTCTTCCTTTTTGAGGGCAGCTTCCTCAATCTCAAGCTGCATAACCCTACGATTTAATTCATCCAATTCAGTAGGCATGGAATCCAACTCAGTCTTGATAAGAGCGCAGGCCTCATCTACCAAATCAATTGCCTTGTCCGGCAGGAACCTGTCTGATATATATCTGTTGGACAATGTAGCTGCAGCCACCAAGGCACCATCTGTAATCTTCACACCGTGATATACTTCATATCTATCTTTGATTCCTCTGAGGATTGATATGGTATCTTCCACTGTAGGTTCATCAACCATAACAGGCTGGAAACGTCTCTCCAGCGCAGCATCCTTCTCAATATACTCTCTGTACTCATCCAAAGTTGTGGCGCCGATACAGTGCAATTCACCACGGGCAAGCATTGGCTTCAACAACTGTCCTGCATCCATGGCTCCGTCTGTTTTACCGGCTCCAACTATAGTATGTAACTCATCAATAAATAGGATTATCTCTCCATCAGAATTCTTGATCTCATCAAGAACCGCCTTCAGTCTCTCCTCGAACTCACCTCTGTATTTGGCACCGGCAATAAGCGCTCCCATATCCAGGGCAAATAATCTCTTGTCCTTCAAACCTTCCGGCACATCCCCTCGTACGATTCGCTGAGCAAGTCCTTCTACTGCAGCAGTCTTACCTACACCAGGCTCACCAATAAGCACCGGATTATTCTTGGTCTTACGGGATAGAATACGAATAACATTTCTTATCTCTGCGTCTCTACCTATTACAGGATCAGTCTTCTGTTGTCTCGCACGCTCCACCATATCATATCCATACTTCTCCAAAGTATCATATGTAGCCTCAGGATTATCAGATGTCACACGCACATTTCCTCTTACCTCAGATAAAGCCTGCAGGAATCTATCTCTGGTCAGTCCATATTCATTGAACATCTCCTTCATGGCTTTATTAGGCTTCTTCAGCATAGCAAGGAATAAATGTTCAACAGATACATATTCATCCCCCATTGCCTTGGCTTCATCTTCTCCATGTATGAGGACATTATTCAAATCTTTGCCCACATACACCTGTCCTGCTCCAGATACCTTCACTCTGGCTTCCACTCGCTTTATAGCATTGTCTGTGAAATGTTCCAGATTGATTTCCATCTTCTCAATCAGTCTTGGAATCAAACCATCCTGTTGTTGAAGCAATGCAAGCATCAAATGTTCCTGCTCTATTTCCTGGTTACCATAATCATATGCAAGCTTCTCACATGCAGACACTGCTTCCATTGATTTCTGTGTGAACTTATTGATATTCATACATCCTCACCTCCAAACTCATTTTCAAATTTTATATATGTATTACTTGGTATATACAAGGTTTTGGCTCTATTAATCTGTAATAAATCAAAGCCTCTTTCCTTATAAAATAGGTATAACACCAAAATTAGCACTCGTCAAGGGCGAGTGCTAACAATTAATAAAAATTTAAGATTTTCAATTAGAATCCCAGATTATCATTTACCATAATCACATGAATTCGGCCTTCATGGCGGGAATATCTGGTAATAAGGAACTGACAGCAAATTGTATCAGGTGATTTGCAGTTCATACACGAACCTGTCTTGGCACAAGGAGTGCTGAGATTAAATCTCTGAGCATTAACAGGTGCTGCCACATTTCTCGCACGTTTCATAGCTGAGTCCACATCAGGGCACACCTTGTTCATTCCCACAATGAAAATCACATGCTTCGGTCCCTGGGCAATAGCTGATACTCTATTAGAATTTCCATCAATATTTACCAACACGCCATCCTCTGTTATGGCATTGGCACTGGATAGGAAGTAGTCTGCATCATAAGCCGCCAGCATTGCAGCTCTCTTATCCTCATAATTATCTCTATCAATAAAATTGTAATCATCTGTACATACCGCATCTACCAAACCGATCTCACGAGCCGATGTGCATCCACCCATGGTAATGCTTGACCCCTTCTCAATGAGAGACAGAGCAATCTCAAGAGCTTTTTCCTTGTTTGCAGCATAATGTCCAGTCATGTTTCTGGACTCCAAACCTTTAATAACCTTCTGTGCCAACAACTCATTTCGCTTTAAAATCATCTCATTCATAGCAATATTCCTTTCAAATTATATAATTTATAAATGTCTTGACCAATTTCTTATCTTCTTATTCTAACACTTGTTGTATTATTTTGAACCGTTCGGTGTTCTTTTTTATTTCAAAAATAATCACCATTACTTATATATTATTGAATCTGGAGGTAACAATAACAATGAAATCAGAAAAACACAATGTACAATCTGATCCTAACAGACTTGGTTTTGGTCGACTGATGTTGTGGAAAAGTTCCGACATCACAGCCAGCTGGATCAACCTACTTATGTTGAACTACCTGTCAATCTATGCCAGTGATACTCTCGGGGTAAATGTCGGTGTAGTAGGAACACTCCTTCTCGCATCTAAATTTGTAGATGGCATAACTGATTTGCTTGCAGGCTGGATTGTAGACAACACACATACCAAGCTCGGCAAGGCAAGACCTTATGAATTATGCATTCTGGGCATGACAATATGTACTATATTATTATTCTCTTGTTCCCCTGAATGGTCATACAATTTCAAGTTAGTATGGATATTTATAATGTATACACTTACATTTTCTATATTCACAACCTTGCGTCAGGGAGCTAACAACCCATATACCATCAGACATTTCTCCAACAATCCTGTATTGTTGAAAAAGGTTGCATCTTATGGCGGAATTATCTCTATGGCCGGTTCTATGATACTTGCAATTGTATTTCCTGTATTAATGGGCAAAATTGCCACAAGCCCGGCAGGATGGACCAGACTTGTAGCGGCTATTATGATTCCAGGCACATTTATCGGCATACTTCGTTTCATTTTCTGCAAAGAAGACGAGAGTGTAGATGCAGAATCCAGTCAGGAACCTGTTAAAATCAAAGAAATATTTACCATGTTTTCAAAAAACAAATATGTATGGCTCTATGCCATCATAATGTTGTGTTATAACATCATTGTCAACTTAGCTGCCGGAACTTACTTCTTCAAATGGGTTATTGGAGATGTATCACTATTAGGACTTAGCTCTATGCTTTCCATTGTGCTTCTTCCGCTGATGATGTTCTTCCCTAAAATCATGGATAAACTCCACTCTATGGGCAAGATGATATTCCTCTTCTCCATCATCGGAGTTGTAGGTTATGGTATATGCTTCCTGGGAAATGATAATCTAGTTATCGTTATGATCGGATTTATTATGGGACAGTTCTCTACTCTCCCTCTTTCATACTATGGAATACTATTTATCATGAACATCTGTACATACAACGAGATTCTGGGCTTGCCTCGAATGGACGGTTCCGCTGGAATCCTGTCTAATTTCTCCACTAAGGTAGGCGGAGCTTTAGGAGCATTTATCACAGGAGGGTTGCTTCAATTATCCGGTTATATCTCTGCGGAAAATGTTGTGTCTCAACCAGATTCCGCTGTATTGATGATTCGTGTAGTATATGCTATTTTGCCATTGATTATGGTTGCTGTAATTGGAATTTGCTCTCTTGCATTTTCAAAGCTTGAACCTATAGCTGAAGCCTTCGAAGCGAAAAAGCAACATTAGTCTATAAATTTTCACAAAACTAGTATATAATAGCTTCGGAAAGGAAAGGTGTAATTATGGAATTATCTTCATTAAATAAAGAATACAAATTAGTTCGCCAGGACAATATGGATAAGTTCATCAAGCTTAGTCAGATTAATCCAAGCATAGTCTTAGTGGAAGAATATTGGATTACATCAGATCACACCATGGGCAATAGATGCTCATATTTTGAAGCTTATAATCAGGCTGAAGAGTATGCATATATGCTGGCTGCAAACCGCGCAGCATTAAATGTCAACAACGAGAAACCATTTATGATTTTGATAAATGGTCGCGAGACAACAGTAGATGGTAAGCTTGAAGATTACCTTGGTGGAAAACTTGACTTACTCAATAAATAATTAAACCTGAATATTTAAAAAGGCTGATGCGTTTCATTTCGCATCAGCCTTTTCTATTTATATTCTATATTAATATTCTATGTTAATCCTCTGCAGGAATCTGTGTATCTCTCTCTTCAAGAGTCTCAAGAATATCTGCATATCCACTTGTGGATGCGTGCTGCATAGATGAAGCATTCATCTGATCATTAATAGCCTTGGCAGTCTTGGCAATTGGCTGAACTGTTCCAGCTCCAGCAATACATCCGCCTGGACAAGCCATACCTTCCAACAGATAACCATTGTATCTGCCAGCCTTGGCCATAGTAAGAAGCTTACGACAGTTATCAAGTCCGTCAGCCTTCTCCATCTTGATTTCCATATCAGGATAGTTCTCCTTGATGTACTCAGCCACCGCATGAGCCACACCACCACCAACAGCAAATCCTCTACCATCAGCAGATGCTCCGTGCATTGAATGATCAACCTCAAGCTTATCAAACTCAACCCCCTTGGCCTCAAACATACCCATAACTTCCTCAAATGTGAGAACGAAGTCAATATCAGATCTGATTGATTTTCTCATAGCTTCAAGCTTCTTAGCTGAGCAAGGTCCGATAAATGCAACCTTGGCATTTGGATACTCTTTCTTGATTAATCTACCTGTAAGTACCATTGGTGTCAAAGCCATGGAAATACATTTTGCCTGCTCTGGGAATAATTTCTTGGCCATCATAGACCATGCAGGACAACATGATGTAGCCATAAATGGAATCTCATTTGGCACTTCTCTAACGAAATCCTCTGCCTCTGAGATAGTACATAAATCTGCTCCAATAGCAACTTCAACTACATCCTCAAATCCCAATGCCTTGAAACCAGAACGAATCTTCTGTGGTGTCATATCCGGACCAAACTGTCCAGTAACAGCAGGAGCAATGGCAGCAAATACTGGTGCGTCACTCTTGATTGCCTGGATTGTCTGGAAAATCTGTGCCTTGTCAGCAATAGCACCAAATGGGCAATTTGCAAGACACTGACCACATGATACACATTTCTCATAATCAATATCTGCGCATCCAGCCTCATCAGAAGAAATAGCCTTCATACCACAAGACTTTGCACAAGGTCTCTCCATCTTCAAAATAGCTCCATATGCACAGGCATCCTTACACTTACCGCACTTGATACATTTCTCAGGATCAATATGTGACTTGCCATCATATATGCTTATAGCATCCTTTGGGCACACTTCCTTACATGGATGTGCCAGGCATCCCTGACAAGCATCTGTTACCTTCATTACATTGTCAGGACACTTGTGACAAGCGAACTTGATGATATTAATAAGAGGTGGCTCATAGTATGTCTCATCCTTGGTACATTCATCCACACCATCTGTAATTGGATCATACTCATCATAAGAACGGAGATTCAATCCCATTGCCAGACGAACTCTCTCACGTACAATAGCTCTCTCCAAGAAAGCACTATCTCTATACTTGGCAACTGTTCCAGGGATAATCTTATATGGAAGCTGATGCATAATCTCCATATCAAATCCCTCGTCATACTCATAAGACAACTTTGCAACTTCCGCAAATACATTCTTACGGATGTCATTTACGTTTGTGTAAATTCCTCTCATATTTTATTTTCCTTTCCTACTCACAACTATAAATACTTCTATATAAATAACAAGTTATAACCTTGCAGTCTATTCTACATCATCATTTATGAGGCTCTCTACAAATCTATGTTTGCCATCCTTGTACTCATAAACTCTAATCTCACAGTTCTTTGGTCTAGGGCGCCATTTAATTCCATTGCGACGATCCTCCAAGTATCCGCAGATAGCTCTGATGATTCCGCCATGACATACTACCAATACATTCTCATAGTCCTTGGCTTCCAATTCACGCATAAATGAAGAGCTTCTCTCCACCATCTCCGATACTGTCTCAACGGTCTTTGGCGCTGGAAATATTTCTGGGAAGCCCCAGTACAGTGACATCCACAACCCTACTGCACCGTACTTTCTCAAATCATATTTGCCAAATTCCGCTTCAATAATTCTATCGTCAATTATCAAATCCTTCTCATCAATATGACCAATAATTGAAGCTGTCTTTCTAGCTCTATCCAAAGGGCTTGCATATACTGCATCAAACTTAACATCTGCCACCTTGGTAGCTGCATGTCTCGCCTGCTCAATTCCCACTTCATTAAGTGGTTCATCTACACGCCCCTGCATTATTTCCTGTTTATTTAAATTAGTCTGACCATGTCTTGTGACATAGATTTTCATATAACATACTCCATCTCAATTGATTGTTATTTTTTTCACATATATCTTATCATAGTTTATTTATGACTATTGTGCATAATCTAGTACAAAATATTTTTTGGACAAATTAGCCATAATATGTATAAGTTTCCTTACACTTAATATAACAAATGAATAATCTACTAACAACAAAAAACTCTTCGGAACACTATACGCATTCCAAAGAGTTTCCTTAAACTATTTAATATTTTATATATTATAGTAGATGTGCTCTAAGTTCCTCACCGCTCTTATCTGAGAAATATGCTGGTGGGATATCAAGAATTGTCTTGCATCCTGTCATGCCCTCTGCCTTCATTCTGTAAGCAGCTCTAGCTACACATACCAATACACTTGTAGTGAACTCTGGATTTGAATCCAATGTCAACTTGTATTCGATAATATGATTATGTTCCTTATCAGCTCCAGTCTTACCAGATCTAAATACATAACCGCCGTGAGCTAATCCCTGATGATTTGCATTGAACTCTTCCTCTGAGATGAAGTTCACTGTTGTATCATAATCAGCAAAGTAGTTTGGCATCTCCTTGATTTCCTTCTCAACTCTTGCTGCATCAGCTCCATCCTCAAGAACTACGAAGCATTCTCTTGTATGCATCTGACGAGTTGTAAATGTAGGATTCTCACCATTTCTAACAGCCTCAAGAGAAGCCTCTACAGGTACTGTATACTGCTTAGCATTCTTTACTCCGTCAATTCTTCTAATTGCATCTGAATGTCCCTGAGATACACCCTTACCCCAGAAAGTATAATCCTTGCCATCAGGAAGAATTGCATTGGCATAAGTTCTCATAATAGAGAACATTCCAGGATCCCATCCACATGAGATTACTGCAATCTTGTCTGCAGACTTAGCAGCCGCATCAACATTTGCAAAATGCTCTGGAATTCTGGCATGTGTATCGAATGAATCAACCACGTTGAACATTGATGCATACTCTGGTGTCATCTCTGGCAAATCTGTTGCACTACCACCACACAGAATCATTACGTCTATTTTATCTTTCCAATCAGCTACCTCTGATACATTTACTACAGGTACTCCAGCTGTCAAAATCTGTACACTAGAAGGGTCTCTTCTTGTAAATACTGCTACAAGTTCCATGTCAGCAGCATCACGAACAGCAACTTCTACGCCGCGTCCTAAATTTCCATAACCCATAATTCCAAGTCTAATCATCTTTCTTCCTCCTTAATCATACTACTTATGTGCATATATCCAAGCATTTCATCCGGTCACTTCAACAGTCGTCCTTATTAATCTGCTATAAATACTTATATAAAATATGCCATATCATTTCACAAGAAATAATATAGCATATCCTTTATTGTACTAAAATATTCTTTTTGCTAAAATTTAGCTTCATTCTCAATTCAATTTCTACATATATTATAAAATTATTGATAGTAATATCTGATTGGCAGCTCAAGTCCATGGGACTCAAGCAATTCCTTATTCGTCAATATCTCCTCAGCAGGACCGTCAGCAATTATCTCACCCTCGTACAGAAGCACCACTCTGTCACAGGTATCCAGCACGAAATCCAGGTCATGGCTTGCAATAATCTTCATTGGTTCCAAATCATTTAACAGATTAATTAGGTGCCTCCTGTTCTGAGGATCCAATGCCACCGATGGTTCATCCATCAATATAATATCCGGTTCCATTGATAGAATAGTTGCAATGGATGCCAGCTTCTTCTCTCCACCAGACAACTTATACACCTGCTTATCTCTCAAATGCTCTATATGTGTCAGTCGCAACGCCACATCAACTCTACGATTCACCTCTTCCTTAGGCAGTCCATAGTTAATAGGGCCAAAAGCCACATCCTCCTGAACTGTAGTCATGAAAAGCTGATTATCCGAGTCCTGAAATACATATCCTATATGCTCACGGATATGATTTACATTTTTCCGAACCATAGGATGATTAACCACCTCAAGAGTGCCATCATAATCCAGAAGCAGTCCCACCAGAAGCTTCAGCAAAGTAGACTTTCCCACACCGTTAGTCCCAATGACACCGATGCTCTCTCCATGGTTTACATCAATATTAATATTTCGCAAAACCGGCTCATCATTCTCATAATGATAACTCAGATTTTCTATATGTAATAAATGTTTCTCTATTCCAGTTTTCATACAAACAAACCTCCAAGTGCCTCAACCACATTGGTGAATCTAAATATGGCAAATATAGCCACCCAGCACACCAGATAAATAATATCAGCTTTATTGAATTTATGTTCTCCCACATATCTATATTCTCCATTAAAGCCTCGAAGCTGCATACTCTCATACACAGTCTCAGCCCGATCCATGCTTCTGATCAGCCATTGTCCCACCAGAGGCCCCCAGGCCTTATAATGAATGCCCTTCTGTGACGGAGCACGAAGTTTGTAGGCTGTCATTATGCGACTGGCTTCCTCACCTAATATGTAGATATATCTGTTGATAAGCAAGATAACCAGCACCAGAATCTGAGGCATGTGAAGTTTGCGCATTGCATAGCATATCTCCTCAATGGTTGTGGTAGCTATCAATATGTAAGCTGCAAGCACCGCATATATTCCCTTGAGCATAAGGGTCAGCATGGAAATCACTCCTGCAGATATAGCAATTCCTCCTGCATGTTCACCATTTGCCATTACAGTCCCGCCAATATATAGCATAATTTTTCTGTCAAATATTGGGTTAAATATACCCACCACCATAACCAGTGGCAGAATCAGTCTCATGCGATATAGGGCATCCTTGAATCTCAAATCTGCCAGATTGAATCCAATAAATGGATAGATTACAAATACCAGCATTTTGCTCAAATCATATTTGCCAATTGAAACAACTGAAATAATATATAAGAATGTTAAAAGCAGCTTAACCAGTGGATGAAGATTATTCACCCACTGGTCTCGCTGCTGTAAAGTATTTATTTTTGAAATTTCTTTTAGACTATTATCAATACTTGCCATTTCCCTATGCTTCGGCTTCTTTTTTATTATTCTTGAAGAACTTGAAAGCCAAGCTTACACCTACACATAGTAACACGACAACCAATCCGCCTACAAGTCCTGATGTTGTTGTGCCAAGTGCAGAATCAGATCCCTTGAAAGCATAATCCGGCAAAAGTGAAGTTGCTGTCTGAATATTATTTGCCACATCATAAGCACCACCTGCTGCCTCAAGCTCACTTGTTCCAGCAACCTGTTCCATAGACCACTCAAGTCCATCTGGATATGCTGAAGCGAAAAGCGATACGATGCCAGCTGCAATAGCTGCTACAATTGCAAGAACACCAAGTGTCTTCTTGAATGTTAACTTACCCTTTGAATCAGCAACATCAATAGATGTTAAACTCTCATTTCCGCCAACACCCCAGAGCATCTCTGGTCTAGCTTCATGAATAAATACCAAAACTGCTGAAGTAATGAGGCCTTCTACAAAACCAATTGCCAAGTGAATAGGCTGCATTGTTGCAACAAATACACTAAATGGTAATTCTGTAATACCTGATGCCAAAGTCTCTAATACTACTGAAAATGCTCCCAGCTGCAATGTGAGAACACATCCTAATATTGAAGCTCCTACAATCTTGCCCTTTGAAGCCCCCTTTTTCATAATTGGCTTCCATATTAATAATGATCCAATAAAGCATCCGTAGAATGCCATATTCCATACATTTGCTCCCAAAGCTAACAGCCCACCATCAGCAAACATTAGACACTGAACCAACAGCACTCCAATCATTGTAAGGAATCCTGCCCAAGGTCCAAGTAATGCCGAAAGCATCATGCCTCCACATAAGTGTCCTGAAGAACCTGTTCCAGGAATTGTGAAGTTCAACATCTGTGTTGCGAAAACAAATGCCCCCATTACTCCCATTACTGGAATCTTCTTTGGATCATTTTCCATCTTAACTTTCTTAATTGAATAAGCAGCTACTCCTGTAGATGCCACATACATTGTTCCTGCAACCGCTGGTGCAAGAAGTGCGTCTGCCATATGCATAAATCTATATTCCCCTTCCTTGTTGTTTTATCAACTCTGTACTACATCTTATATAAAGAGTCACCTGCTCACAAGCCCCCGGGGGGGTTATTAGACTTCTTGTTTTTGTTCTTTTATAAATACATTTCACACAGCAAATTTTTCCCAACAATATCCAATTTCTATATATTTCAGCAAAAAATCTGTATGCCACAATTTCTATCACTTCCTATAATAATGTCATAATCGTATTAATAAATAATAAATCACTTTGCATCTGGCAGTCTCTATAGATTATGCTATAGATAAGAAGTGTTTTTTCAGGAGGTATAACCATGAAAACAGGCGTACAACAGATAATGCTTGGAACTATTTCCAAAAATGAATCACAGGCTCTAGACACTTTAAAGAAAATAAAAGCTGCCGGATATGATGGCATAGAGCTCAACGGATTTATGATTCGTCCATCATCCATGATGGTTCGCATGCTCACAAAATTCGCAGGAATGCCAACAGGAAACGGTGGAAAATTCAACTGGCTGGAAATGACTCAGGTTGCCGGATTAGATATCATAAGCATCCATGAAGATTTAAATGGAATCAAAAATAATCCGGATGCCATAATCGCTGAATGTGAGAAATATAATACCAAGAACATTGTAATCACCGGCATGTATCGTTTTGACTATACTGACCCAGTGGCTATCAAAGGTTTATGTAATGATTTAAATAGCTGCGGTGCCAGACTGGCTGAAGCCGGAATCACTTTAATGTATCACAATCACAATGTAGATTTCCTGAAGGTGACAGGCACTGACAAGTCCGCCTATGAGACTATTTTAGATGAAACAGATCCTGATTCTGTGCACTTCGAGTTTGATTCTTACTGGGCAACTGAATGCGGGGTAAATGTGCCAGCTCTAATGCATAAAATCGGAACACGCATGGATCTCTACCATATTAATGACAGAGGTTCACGTGTCACAGGCCCTTCCATGACTCCTATCCTGAAATCCGGTGCCATGGAATTAGGCACAGGCACAATGGATTTACCAACACTGGTTAACATAGCCCAAGGAAACGGTGTGGAAGCTATCGTTTTGGAGACACATAATAACTGGATTAACGGAGACCCAATGCAATCCATAGAGATAAGTGGTAAATATTTAGATAATCTGTTAAAAAAATAACGATATGTGGTGCCAATGTATTGATTTTTATACAAATCTAATTTATTATAGTACTCGGTTAAGATTTTTTAAAATCACAAACAAAGGAAAGGATAGGTAAAAACTATGGCAAATATCGATTTGACAAAATATGGTATTACTGGAACAACTGAGGTTGTTTACAATCCTTCTTACGAGCAGTTGTTCGAAGAGGAAACAAAATCTGGTCTTACAGGATATGAAATTGGTCAGAACACTGAGTTGGATGCTGTAAACGTAATGACAGGTATCTACACAGGACGTTCTCCAAAAGACAAGTACATCGTTATGGATGAGAACTCAAAGGACACAGTATGGTGGAATACACCTGAGTATCCAAATGACAACCATCCAATGAGCGAAGAAGTATGGGCTACAGTAAAGGATCTCGCAAAGAAAGAGCTTTGCAACAAGAGATTATTTGTAGTTGATGCATTCTGTGGTGCAAATGCTGACACACGTATGGCAGTTCGTTTCATCGTAGAAGTTGCTTGGCAGGCACATTTCGTAAAGAACATGTTCATCCAGCCAACAGCTGCTGAGCTTGAGAACTTCGAGCCTGATTTCGTAGTATACAACGCTTCAAAGGCAAAGGTAGAAAACTACAAGGAGTTAGGTCTTAACTCTGAGACATGTGTAGCTTTCAATATCACAAGCCGCGAGCAGGTTATCATCAACACATGGTACGGCGGAGAGATGAAGAAGGGTATGTTCTCTATGATGAACTACTACCTCCCACTTAAGGGTATTGCTTCAATGCACTGCTCAGCTAACTGTGACATGGACGGAAAGCACACAGCAATCTTCTTCGGATTGTCTGGAACAGGAAAGACAACTCTTTCTACAGATCCAAAGCGTCGTCTTATCGGTGATGATGAGCACGGTTGGGATGACAACGGCGTATTCAACTTCGAAGGTGGATGCTATGCCAAGGTTATCGGACTTGACAAAGAGTCTGAGCCAGATATCTACAACGCAATCAAGAGAGATGCTCTTCTTGAAAATGTAACTGTTGATGCAAACGGAAAGATTGACTTCGATGACAAGAGCGTAACAGAGAACACTCGTGTATCTTACCCAATCAATCACATCAACAACATCGCAGCAGAAGTTAACAATGTATCTTCTGGCCCTGCAGCAGACAATGTAATCTTCCTTTCTGCTGATGCATTTGGAGTATTACCTCCAGTATCAATTCTTACACCAGAGCAGACTAAGTACTACTTCCTTTCAGGATTTACTGCTAAGCTTGCTGGTACAG
>JAEEGF012219482.1_pt1 | contig 32850 bp, 21 predicted proteins | sample 9134171 | NCBI WGS metagenome assembly JAEEGF01 (sample SAMN16246542, study PRJNA631951) | gut metagenome | biome: gut microbiome; feature: rumen; material: AP-attached | host: Bos | place: Iran: Karaj | collected 2018-10
ATATCGGATGTTGTGGAATTGGTCAACATTATCTTGAACAGTCTAAGTGATAACCCGCGTGCAGATGTGAACGAGGACGGCTCTGTAGATATTTCCGATGTTGTGGATCTGGTCAACATTGTTTTAAGGTAGGTTCTACAAATTATGTCGGATTGATTTTTGAACCTACTTTAATTTTAAGTAGGTTTTCGAATCTATGGTGATAAGTTCCAACCAAGAAATAGTATGAAGGCTTTTGTAGAAATTGTTCGGCGATATTCCGTTTGCCTCGAAGATGCTGACGCACTGCTGGAAAGCTTTTCTTTGCAGTATCATTTTGTTAGGTTCGTTGACCAATAATTCGTGAAGTTTTTCAAGCACTGGAGAAAGCCATTTTTTCTCTCTATTCCGAGTCGTCTGCTGCTGTTTGGAAAACCAAAGATGGTTTTCTTCCTCAGGAACTTCGGACGTGAGGCAGAAACTGTTCTTGTCATCGTTGCGTCGTCTGCAATGCTTCATGATATAGCATCGAACGGAGCCGGGCTTTATCATGTATCCTTCAGCGGTGAGGTATGCTGTAATCTCATCGAAGGTGAAGCGTTTGTGTTCGTAGCAATAGTCTTTGATGACATCCATGGGCTTGCGGTTTATTTCACTGTCAGGAGCGTAAACCCATTTGCTTTTTCCCACTAACACGCACCACGGATATTTTGTTTTCGTTGTGGTCATAGAACTGAAGTGTTTTCTATCTCCCCTTCGTTTGTATTCCTCGGCGATTTCAGCAGGAGTTATTTCTTTATGCTCATAGATGATGCGTGCCAGTTTTTGTGTGACATTGAGATGCTCGTATCGGAGTTGGTAACTTGTGTCTCCATTTTCGTTAGTCAGTGTCTCGAATGTTTCCTGATGTGTCAGCAGGAGGCATATAAGATTCTTGTTGATGGTTTGTCCTTTCATGGATGGATGTTGGGAAACCTTGGTTAGTATCATGTCTAAGGACATGGGTCGCACTTCTTCTTGTAGGCAATAGACAAGGCTCTGATATGAAGCGTTGAAGAGTCTTTTCTCTATGTTCATGTCAAACATGATGGGCTGGTTTTGAATCCAATGAATCACAGTGTCTCCCTTTGCTATTCGTTTCTTCAGCATGAATGCGATGGCTTGAAGGCGAGAAGACTCGGCAACTTGCTTGTTAGTGACGATTTCACCTATTTTGGATTGTGCATAAAGGTTGATGGCTTCCACAAACTCTGGTTTTATCAAACTTCTCTTCACATGGATGTTTTTGAATGATGGATGGAGCAGTTCGTCGCAGATGTCAAAAGTCAGCACGCGTATTCTTTCTTTCGTGAGCGGTTTGATGCCCTCCACTCCTTGTTTTATCTGATTGTACATATCAGTCACGCTCATTCCCTCCACGTAAAAGGATCGTATGATGAATTTGACGAGCGGAGTCATACCTCTTAATGATAAGGTTCCTAACTGCTGAAAGGCAATGTCCATCTTTTCCAGCATGTCGGTTGGTTCATATTTGCTGAAGTCGGGAATCATAGATTGATAGGTTCTCGAATGGTTTGGACAATTTGATGAAGAGGTCTTGTCTTCTGTTTCTAATGGAGCATCAAAATTCAGTTCCAGCTGTATTGCATCTGTTTCCATTGTTTACAATTCTTTATCTATTTTGTGCATTCCATGCAAATTTAGAAATAAAACTCGTAAAAAAGAACGAAATATGCCAAAAACTTTCTATCTTTGCCATCAATCCATGAATAATTAGCAACCTTAAAAAGAGATGGTTATGAAAAAAATATTAAGTTCAGTGCTGCTCGTCTTTTTGTGTCCTTTCGCTGCTTTCTCCCAGTCGGCAGATAGTATCCCTCAGCTAAAACCAGCGGAGAAAGGTCCTTCCATCAATATCGATGCCAATATGCTGGCGCGTGGAGAATATCGTTATGGTGGTATGCCTGTGGCAGAAGTTGTGGACAATCATGCTGCTTTTGTGATGGATCGTATCCGCTTGAGTGCAGAACTCTCATGGGGCAATCTCAGCATGAGAGTCACGCCCCAGCATGCAGGAATTTGGGGACAGTCGAATGGCGGTTCGTTCAATCTTAACGAAGGTTGGATGCAATATACCACGAAGCCGGGACTTTTCTTCAAGATAGGTCGTCAGGCATTGCGATACGACGATGAGCGTATCATCGGTTCAGATGACTGGTCGATGATGTCTGTCACGCACGATGTGCTGAAATTGGGCTATGACGGTAAAAACCATCATGCACATGCCATTGTGGGTTTCAACCAAAATGGTGAGAAAATCAACGGAGGTACCTTCTACAAGAATGGCTATCAGCCTTATAAGTCGATGCAAACCCTTTGGTACCATTATGATTTCTCCCATTTCCCATTGGGCATTTCCGCCGTTTTTATCAATACAGGAATGCAGGATGGAGATGATGAGGATGACGAATACGAAACCATGAACCAGCAGCTTTTTGGTGGTTACGTGAAATTCCATCCTAAAAACTTCTCATTAGAGGCTTCATACTACCGACAAATGGGTAAGAGCGAGTATGGTTTGGACATTTCAGCCTATATGGCAAGTGTGAAAACAAGCTACACGCTCATCAGTCCTCTGACGCTCAGCGCTGGCTACGACTATCTGAGTGGTGACGAGCGTTTTGCCGTGCCAAAACCTGGTCAGATAGGTCTTACTCAACATAAGACAATCCGTGGATTCAGTTCCATATTCGGTTCCCACCATCAATTCTATGGCGCTATGGACTTTTTCTATATGCAAACCTATGTGGGAGGATTCACGCCAGGCTTGCAGAATCTCTACTTTGGAGCCGACTACAAACCCCTCAACAATCTGAGTCTCACTGGAAACTATCACTATTTTGCAACTGCCTACAAATTACCAAATTTTGATAGGACACTCGGTCATGAAATAGAGTTTTCCACTTCGTGGCAATTCGACAAATATGTTGCTTTCCAAGCGGGTTATACCTTCATGTCCGGTTCCGAAACCATGGAGCGCTTGCACCGCACAAGCGACAAGCGTCACCTCCATTGGCTTTGGGCACAACTCATCTTCACCCCAAAGATTTTCCAAAAGTAAGAAACGATATTATTTGGAAAGAAATTAGAATAAATTGGAATCATTGTACCAGAAATGAGATGTTTTTGGTAAAGCATCCTTTTTGGGAGGATTTATTCTAATTTCTTTCCTTTCTTATTGCTGAAGAACTATTTCACGTTGAGGTAGCTCTTCAGTGCCTCCACATAGTCCTCGAATGCTTTCAGACCTGTAGGTGTAATGCGGCAGACAGTGCAAGGCTTCTTACCCTTGAAGGTCTTTTCTACCTCTATGTAGCCCGCCGCCGACAGTTTGTCTATCTGCACACTCAGGTTGCCAGCCGTGGCTCCCGTCTGCTCCTTGATGTACGGGAACTCGGCATCTTCGGCACTGATGAGCAGCGACACAATGGCAAGTCGCAGCTCCGAGTGCAGCAGTGGGTCTAATGGCTTGAACATATTGCTTACTTCTGTTTCTTGAGCATCCAGCCTGGGAGCAGCAGGCCGATGAAAGTGAATACAGCCATAATAAGGTTAGGGGCAATGGTCTGGAGAGTACCGTAATATTCTAATGGAACCTTGCTCCAAGCCAGTAATGTCTGTGTCACGCAGAAAGACTCCCAAAAGAATCCTCCAATGCCACCAATAATGCCACACCACACCATCCACTTGCTCTTTAAGGTATAACCATTGATTGTAACAGCCATTCCCATCATCAGGAGAATGATACGAACAGGGTTGACGCGATTTTGGAAATACACCTGCATGTTATCTGCTACGAGAGCGTCGTGGAGCATCAGACGATTGAAAAGAATGGACAGCACGAAAAAAGTTAGGACGAAGATGCCGAATGTCTGCCATGTTTTATCTACCATTGTGCCGATAAAACTGGTTGGCGCCTTTGGCTTGTTTCTTTTGACGTAGCGTTCTATACCGATTACCAAAACAGGCACCAATACGTAGAGAAGATGAAAAGCCATGTTGCCAGTGAGCAAGGCGCAAATGCTGGTGACAAAGGCTATGCCGATAATGCAAAGACCTGAGATAAAGAGCGACATGCCAACATCCTCCGATACCGACTTGCGGCTTCGCTCTATCTGCTGCGTGATGATTTCCAGACTGCGCTCAGCAGTCATGTTGATATTTTCTTCCATAGTTCATTTTTTTTAAAGGGTTGTTCTTTTCCATTTTTTCATTTCTCCAGCCTCGTCCGTGCTCCTGCAGAAAGCACAAACTCAGCCATTGTTGTTCGAACTACGCCGCAAAGATAAATAAGTTTATTTTATAAACCAAATTATTTCGCAAACTTTTTTACACAACACCTTCATTTTTAACATTTCGCCACGCAGAAGGGGTGGAGCAGGCAAGAAAGAAGACCGTGACCTTTTATCTACCTTTATATATCTTTAGGTGAATGTCAGCATCCTATGAGAGGATTTACAGAAGTGCTTTATGGGATTATCTTCCGCGTCCAAAAGGATTTACAGAAGCGCTTTAAGGGATTTTCAGCTTCGCTCGAAAGGATTAACTGAACCTTTAGCTCGGCGCAAGCCAACCGCTCCTTTGGATTCAACTAGTTGCCGAAGGCTCGTCATCGCAACGGCGAGCGCTCGGCGTTGCGATAACGAAGGCTCGCTATAAATTCGCCGAGGGCTCGCCATGTCAGTAAAATCGAAGGAAAGTTTCAGTGTAATCGTAGGAGAGATTTAGTATAATTGAAGGAAATCGCCATTATAATCGAAGGAGAATGTCAGCAAATGGACTCTTCATCCTTGCAGATACTTGAAATCAAATGAGTTGACAACAGAATATCGTGAAAAACACGTCGAAATGATGGGAAAATATTATCAAAATATGATTATTTGCTAAATATTCAAGCGTTTTGTGTTTTCTTTTAGAGAAAATGAGTAACTTTGTTCCATTAACATAACTAAAGTTTCCCACCCTTGGAAGATATTTAATATCTGATAGATTAATTATCTATCAATCAGTATATTATCTACTTCCCTAAATGATAGAAAACTTAAGTAATTAACTATAACTTATTTGATAGATGCTCAATAAAAATGAGAAAATAACGGAAATAATGAATCTTATCGGATATGGTTTAGCTAAATTTGATAATGACTTCATTCAGGAATTTGACCAGCCGTCAAAAGCTGCGTTTGCAAGATACATTGTGGAATTAGGTCTAGCCAACACCACAAAAGCAGTATCAAACAGAATGGATAGTTTTGACCCATATTTTGAAAATGGTCGCAGAGGCTGGTTTCAACGAAATCAACGAGAACATATTAAACTGTTTATAGATAGTCTATTTGGAAATGAAGATGCTCATGGCTTTGCAAATGTAGTAAAGATGTACATTCATGAAATTGATTCGAATGTTACTCTAACAACCAAACAAATATCGCCAGCAATGAGATCCAAATTTAAGCAGTTACAAGAAACAGGTATGGAGGCAGAGTTCTTTTTTATGAACAATTATCAGTCTATCCCTATTTTTGATGGAGGCATTCTTGAAGATGCCAGATTGTGGGGAGATGGCTATGATTTCCAAATACAATGCTCAAATAGTTATTTGTTGGCAGAAGTGAAAGGCTTGCGTGAATCAAATGGGGCTATTCGGATGACTCAAAACGAATACAATAAAGCCCTCGAATATGCAAATGATTATGTGCTAGTTGTTGTTAGCAATCTATTAAGCACGCCTAAGTTGACATATGTTGAGAACCCTGTAAAAGAGCTTGTACTTACTCCACGTGAACAGCACACAAGTCAGATAAGTTATTATTCAAAACAATTATCTTGGTAAACTATGATTATTAAAGCATCATTCAACTATAAGGGGAAGCATTTTGATTATATGCGCCCTGTTGTGGAACTTGACAGAAACTATGAGGATGAAGAATTCGCTTATTTCCTTGAAAGAATACCGAATTCTGAATTCGGACTATTCGAAATAAACATAATGAAAGAACATAGCAATGGCAATTTAAAAGAAAATGGGTATGTATCTGTATATTTGGATGAAGCAAATGTTATGCCTGATAATATTGTTGCATCTATGATTAGTTTCTGGTATATATAGTATGGCTATATTTCTTTGCCCAGTATCTACGGATTATTCAATGATTCTTGTTCATAATGGATTCATTCAAGAGGAGTTATTCGAAAGTGATATTTCAAGTTCATGGGTACTTCAAAATGGTTATTAGAAACTATAATATAGTTAGTGGATAAATAAAAAAAGAATTAAATAAGAGCATTTGACCTTTTAGATAAAAGTGTTTCTGTATTATCATTAAAATAAGTTGAAGAGAAGACGTATTCGCTTAAAGTCCCTGTATATGTGTCAAAGCGGTTAGAAGCAAACGATGCCAATTCTTTCGATTCTTTTACCGTTTCGCAGGAGAATATGATTGACTTGGCTTGTAAACGTTTTTATCTTCTTTATTATAAGGTATTTGAGATATTTCCCCAACCTGAGGAAATATCTGTTCCCCAACTTGGGAAATATTGACGCCGATGCATTCGGTCTCGACAGAGACCAAAGTTCTATCTCTTATACCCAATTTGTCAGATGTCTGACAAATAAACGTGATTACATATTTGTAAGCTCATTACTATTGATGACCCATTAGAACGTGAATTCTATCAAAATGAATGTATTGCTGAGGGGTGGACGGTAGATACACTTCATCGTCAGAAAGAAAGTGGTTTGTTCATGCGATTGGCACTAAGTAAAGATAAGAAGAAGGTAATCAATAAAACACCCGATGATGAGTCACCAATAGATTTAATGACTCATCATCGGGTGTTAAGGTGCGGAATGATACTAAATTCTGCAGGGCTTTAGTTTTAAACGAGCCTTATTTTATTTTCCTGTTTGCTGTTTCATTCCTTCAAAGAACTTTTGTTGTAGTTGTTTTGCCAGTTGGTTGTCGGGATTGAGTTTTAGGGCTTTCTCATAGTTCTGCATGACGTCGAGGTAGTAACGCTGTCCATTCTGAGCGGGATTCTGTACGATTCGCACCATGTAGAGGAAGCCACGAAGGGTACAGACGTCTGACTGGTCAGCATGCTTCATCTGCTCCATTTTTGTGATGGCTTGTTCTGCCTCGGCAATCATGTTCTCCGTCTGAAGGGCATGAGTATAGGTTATCGCAAAGGAAAGGCTCTGAAGTGCCAACTGATACTTTGGCTGAATGCTATCGGGTTGCATTGCCTCGATACGCTTCAGTTTGGCTACGTTGTTGAGTATGTCCTCTTGTGTGGGTTGCTGGGCATGGATACTTACTGATGCCATCATCATGAGAGCGATGGCTAACACACTGTGTTTAAAAATTGGAGATGTCATACGCTTTATTATTTTTAAGTGAAACAAAAATGCCGATGTATAGGAAGCGGTCGCGGGTAGCTACGACGGGTTTTCCGCTTGCGTCGTAACGGAAAATGTTGGTGCGACCGAAGATGTTGTTTAATGAGGAATAGACGATGACCTTTGGACTTAACAGATAGGTCAGGTTCACGTCCACGCTATTGTAATGCGGTGTGGTGCCAGTGGGGAAATGTCGTCCGCTTGCGTAGGATTCTGCCAGTCCGATGATAGCTTTTCCAAAGGCGTATTTGGCTGTCAGTCGCAGATTGTGGCGTGAAGCATAGTCGGGTGTCCGCGCTTCGGCGTAGTCGAGATAGAGTCGTTTGGAGTCGTTGAATGAATAGGAAAGTGTGGTTGATAGTTGCTTGAAGAGCGAATGATCCTCTATGAAGACGTCCACACCTCGGCTTGTGCCATAGCCATGTGGCTGATAAAAGCCATCCTTCAACAAAGGCAAATGGTGGTATTTTTTCCAATAAGGTTCGATGCGCAAAAGCGTGTTTTTTGCTTTATACTGCATGGAGAGGATGGCATGGTCGGCTGTGCTTTGGCGGAATCCTCCAGCTTGGACCCCTCCAGCTCCCCTGTGAGTGGAGAGATGGCTTTGGCTTTGTGCCAAATAGTCATCAGCAGGGGTCTGGCTATAATGACCAGCCATCAAAGAGAACTGAAAATGATTGTTAGGGATATAGCTCAGCGTTGCCCTCGGCAATGACAGACAGTCAGAGTTTAGAAGCTCGACTCTTGCAGAGGCATTGAGAAATACGCGGGGAATGATGCGCCATTGTGCATCGACGTGAGTGGCGAGGATGTTGTAATTGAGTTGATAATGGTTGGCTTCGTATTTCAAGGTGCTGTTGCGAACATAGTCCTCAATACCGGCCGACAGATTCAACACGTTTGAAAATGCCTTGCGGATGTTTGCCTTGAGATGCACTTCGTTACGGAAATTATGATAATGGTCGCCAACCATTTGCGCATCATCAATATCGGTAAATACAGAAGAATTGGCTATACCTGTAAAGAGCGTATAGCCGCTCCCTATCGTTGCCCGATGGGTGATGTTAGCATAGATGTTGTGTTCTTTCAATGATAGGTTACGCCCTTCGGTATGCAGTCCTACAGATGTCAGGTCATAGCCGACATACGACTTCATCACACTCGAAGCACTGAACTCCTGTTTATATTGTGCCTCGCATGATAATTTACGATAAGGTCGGGTGAAATCCTGCCGTTGCGTGAACAACTGGTTGTATAGTCCCATGCTGGTAAGTGCGGCATTGAACGACAGGCTACTGTTCTGATAAGCTTTGGTGCCGCCAATGTTCCAGTCAACTAAGGATGCGCTCACGCCGTATTTGTCGCTTGTGGCAGCATCTGTGGTTTCCATGGGGAGTACCGACGAAAGTGCTTGTCCGTATTCACCGCTATAGCCACCTAAGGAGAAATTGATACCTTTGAACAGGAACGGTGAGAAGCGTCCACGAACGGCTGAATTCTCCGTGTTGGTGCTGTATGGTACAAGAACGTGCATCCCATTGACGAACGTTTGGCACTCGTCACTTTCACCACCACGCACGTAGAGCTTGCCGTTCTCACCCACCATCTGTGTACCAGGCAGTGTCTGTAGTGCCGCCACGATGTCGCCACACGAGTTGCCTGCCATCACTACGTCGAGCGCGTCCATCGTCTTGAAGTTGTCACTCTTGCCAAAGCTGAAGGTGCTGGCTGTCACAACTACTTCATGGATAGTCGTTGCCTGCTCTTTCATTCGTATGGAGAGATTGTGCAAGAGACTGATGTCGGCAGTCTGCGTGTAGTCCTCATAGCCAATAAAGGTGGCTTTGAGGGTTGTTTCACCCGTTTGTGAGGTGGTGAACGAGAATCTTCCAAGGGAGTCGGAGAGGCATCCGTCAATCGTACCTAATATAAATATGTTGATACCAGCGAGCGGTTCGCGCCCGTCGGTAACAACACCCGAAATGGTGGTCTGAGCTGTCATGTTGCAGACAGTCATCAACAGAAAAATGATATGTGCAATTCGTTGTTTCATGCCGCAAAAATACAGCATGAAACAGTAGCTTCCAAATATCCGTGACAGACAACTAAAACCGCTGACGGAAAGCTATGCCAAATGGCGAATGACTAAGTTTTGGGACGAATGACTAAGTGAAGGTAGGTTCTAAAAATTATGTTTTTTAGTTCACTACCAATTGTATTTATTTATATCGGTTGCTTTTTGTTTGATTTGAAGTCTTTTTGCCACTTTTTTCGGTTACATAGCTCGCTATGCGCCCTCAAAAACTGACAAAAACCCAATCAAATCAATTCAAAAATCAATCCGACATAATTTTTAGAACCTACCTGATAAAAGACTTTAAACGAGGCACATACGAGCGGGATACAGGTATGTTGTTCATGCATGTTCCAAGCGTCAACTGATAACCGTTGGAGTTGCCCTTGGCAGATGTGATATTGTTTACATTCACCACAAATGAGCGGTGGCACTGGAAGATATTCTCGTATTCTTTCAGCTCCTCAATCACGGCTGTCAGCGTCGTATGGAGCTCCACACTTGTTGGCTGAGCATCTTTCAGATAACAGACGGAAACATTATTCTTCTGTGCCTCGATATAAAGCAGGCTGTTGATGGGAATCGTGAGGTTGTTCCCTCGAATATTTGTATCGTGGATGGTTATCGATATATCCTTTTGCTCCTCAGTCGTATTGCTCAGCAGTGCCTCCATCCTGTCTCTCAGGCTTCGGTTATACTCGATGCCAATAGACAACGCGGTTATGATGACACCAATGATCATCGTCCAATACAGGAACTGGAGGAAAATCTTAGCGGTGATAGGATAATGGAAAATAAAGGAGAACAGAAGGAAATTGCAGATGGCGATGAAGAGTATCAGTCCAAGTACGGCACATCCATCATGCCAAATGCGCCAGGGCTTTATTCGTTGGTACAAATGCCTCAATATTGCCCATCCGTACAACGCATAGCAACAAGATGTGACAAGTCCAAATAATGCAGCCGTCAAGCATTTATTTCCGCTATACATACTGAATCCAAACGGTTGCATCAGCCAGAGCATCGCCCAGATGAAGACACCGTAGGCGATGCTGTCTCTCAACCAGTGCTTACTTTGCTTGAACGGATATTTTCGCGTAAGAAATGACATAACTTCTATTGTTTGAAGGTGCAAAGGTACAAAACTTCTTTAAAACCCTGCACTCAACACCGAATTATTCTCATTCCTTTCTGGACAACTCCTTCCTTTGTGGAGATTAGGAGGGATGCCTAATCCATCGGATACTTCACACCCCATTCTTTTCTCAGCCCGTCCATCAGTTGCATGATGTAGAGCGTTTCGTCGAGCGGCATGTAAGGTGATTCCGTGAGTCCTTTCTCCATTGCATCCTTGCATGCGATGAACTCATACTCGTAACCTGTGATTTGCTCAGGCACATGGATTTCCTCAACGAAAATGCGGTCGCGCTTATAGATGCTCACTGTCTGAGGATTGTTGATGTTGTCGATGATGAGATAACCTTCCGAACCGCAGATGATGCCTGAGTTATCGTTCACACAACAGGCTGTGGATTGAAGATTTGCCAACACGTTATCATCGAAGACGAAGGAGAAGGCATTCGACAAATCCATCCCCGTTTCCGACTTCACACATTGCGATTGAATCTTCACAATCTTGGCATCGTGGAACATCCTTGCGAAGTTGATGCTATACACACCGATGTCGAGTAGGGCACCGCCGCAAAGGTCAGGACGCATGATGCGTGGTTTGTTTCCCATGCTATAGCCAATTGTGGCAGAGATGAGTCCCACCTGCCCGATTCTGCCATCCGCAATGAGTTGGCGCACGGTTTTCACGACAGGTTGATAGCGAGTCCAAACAGCTTCTGCCAAGAATACTTTCTTCTCGCGAGCCAGTTTCACCACAGCGTCTGCTTCCCTGTAATTAGCCATGAAAGCCTTTTCCACCAAGCATGCTTTGCCTTTCTCAATGGCATGCATTGTCACGTCGAAATGATGGCTGTGAGGTGTTCCCACATAGACAAGGTCCACCTGTGGGTCATCGAGCAATTCGTCGTAAGAGCCGTATGCCCGTTCTATGTTCCATTTTTTTGCGAAAGCCTCTGCCGTTTCCAGTTTGCGAGACCCCACAGCATAGACTCTCATTCCATCCACGTGTGCCAGTGTGATGGCAGCCTTTTCAGCAATCCATCCTGTGCCGATGACGCCTACTTTAAAATCATTCTTTTCCATCGTTTGTAATTCTTAATTTGTTTCTATTTCAGGATTTTCTTTCCATCTTTCACTACAATGCCTCGATAGTCTTTGCCTACGCGCTGACCCTTCAGATTGTAAGTAGCCGATGGTTTCTGCCATTTCGTTTCTATGGTGTAGATTCCAGCTGCAACTTTGCGCACGAGATAAATTCTCTGCACGTGGATGCTGCCATTATCTGCCGCTTGAAGTGCTACCTGCGACACTTTGCTCACGTCTTTTCCTGCAAAACTGCATTCTGCCTTCGTAGCTCCAGCATTCACCCATTGCTTAATTTCCTCGTTGCCTTGAATGAAAATCTGAGTGCTGATAGGCGTTGGTTCTGCAAACTCAAAGACTATCTTGTCATAGCCTGTCCAGTCTGCTTCGCCTAACCAACAAGCTAAACCACCCCACTGCACACCGTTGTAAGTCAGGGTACCATCGTCATTCACCACAATAGTTTCTGCGCCGTTCCAACAATAGGTGAAACGATTGGTCATATCCACAGGTTCTGCTGGGTCCACCTCAGGCACTTCGTCCTCGTCGATGTCGGCTTCAATACCCAGTACGCCCAGTGCTGTCTTGGCATATCTGCGTCCCAATTTGCGCTGACCTGCCGAATTGAAATGCAGATTGTCGCTCATCAATGTGCAACCTGTCGATGGCACCACGTAAGCAGTTGGAATGGTCTGAGGCAGGCGGTCAATCGTGTTGTTCGCACCGCTGCAAATGCCTTTTTGGTCTTCATGTCCCACTTCGCCAGCTATCAGAGGCACATCCTCTGCATTGAGATTCAGTTCCTTGAGCATGTATTCATAGACCTTCTTCACTTTTGTCAGCCATGTGTTGTTGTAGGCATCTGTTTCACCTTGATGCAGCAGAATGCCCTTGATGACTCCACTCTTTTGTGCTTCCTTTGCACATTCCATCAAGCGTCCCAGCGGATTGCCTCCATATTCGTTCACGGCTGCGATTTGCCAGTTTTCGGTCATACTTGCCACGTTGGCTTTCCAACCGTCTGGGTCGAACAAATCGATGGCGATACCACCAATGGCAACGACCACCACGCCCACGCGCTTGGATTCGTCCAGGTTTTCCACCATCGTGCGACCAAAGTAGTCGGCAGGACAGAGGTTCGTACTGCAACGAGCCAAAGGTGGCACGGCGCGATACCAACTGCCTTGCTTCCTTGTGCCGCAATCCAAAGTTGACATCATTTGGAAACGTGCATCTGGACTCAAGTCGCAATCCTCAATGATGGCTTGTCCTTCCATGTTGCTCTGTCCAAAGCAAAGATAAATGTAAAAATTAGGGTCCACCTCAGCTTTGGCACCGATGGTACACAATAAACTCAAAGAAAGTAGAGTCGTAAAAAGTCTTTTCATAAGTTTTGAATTTGATTAGATGATAATTATAATTAGTAAAGTAATATTCTTTTGACCTTACAAAATTACACACTTTTTCTTTCTCTCCCATTTTTCTCCGCCTTTTTTTGTGGTAAACAGAAAAAATGTTGAATTCAAGCACTCATCCTTCCCTTTTTGTATCTTCGAGAGGAAACAAAAAAAGTGTGTGGCAAGGGACCCTTGCCACACACACGGTTTCACTTCTTGATTTGCTTTTTAATAAATTTGTTTTGTTAATAATTTAGATTTGTTAATAAATTGAATGATTCTCTCTTTGCTTTCTTGCTTTCAAAATTACAAGTTGAACTTATAACCCACTGTTAAAGCTAAGCTTCCATTGCGGCAATCCTCAAATGGGGTACCCTTCTTGCCCACCTTGCTCAAACCAATATTGTAACGGAGGTCGAGAACGATAGGAACCTTGAATTCATAGGAAATACCAACTGGAATCGAAACGTCGAACTTGTTGAAAGCATCTTTGCATTTTGTATCGGTTGTGCTCGTCACTTTCGTGTCGCCAGTCTTGTTTTCCACAGAGTACTTTGAGTGAGCATTCACCAAGAAACCGAACTGCACACCAGTCTTTAAGGCAAGACCTCTTGTCAGATAGAAGTTGGCAGTGATAGGGAGGTTCACATAACTCGTTTCAATCTTCACGTCCTTTATCTTACTATTGTTTATCTTGAGTTCCTTCCATTCCATACCTTGATCTGAGAAGTTCACACCTGCTGACATACTGAATTGCTTAGCTATTCTATACTCAAAGTCAACTCCAGTGAAATTTCCACCTCTTGCGCTCTTGTCGAAATCACCAGGAACAGCAAAGGTTGGTTGAGGAGCTTTTGTGAACAATGAACCTGTTCCACCAATACGAGGAATGATAGAGAATGTACCTGGTTCTGTCTGTGCGTTTGCACTTAATGTTGCTACTGCCATTGCGGCGATCATCATTAACTTCTTCATAATCGTTCTTTTTTTTAATTGTTTTTTGTTATTAATATTAATTTTGTTTTTTCGTCTTTAAACTTGTTTTTTTTGTTTGACGCTGCAAAGTTATGGCAAAAAATACATGTGGTCAAAAAAATCATTCTTTTTCCTCTCAAATGTTTACGACATACCCCGCTTTTTACGACAAATTCCGCAAACATCGTTCAAATCTGTCGCATAACCATCAATTTTCACTGCAAAATCATTGTTTTTTGCAGTTTTTCGTTCTCTTTTCCTTGGGCAAAGGGCTAAAGCATGCCATACGGATGGTTTCTTTCCCCCTCTGGGTGCAGGAGGGTTGTATCAATATTTGTTGCTCAAAAGCTTGTGCATTTCGTGGATTATATCTAAATTTGCAATCATTACAGAAATATGGATGGTTTTGATTTTGTTGTAAATAATAATAAGGTTATTGTTATATGAAAAAGAATGTATTTATGATGATGCTCCTTGCTGGAGCAGTGCTCACCACGAGTTGTGGGAGCAAGAAGGAATTGGTGGCTTGCCAAAACGAAAACCGCGAATTGACCACTAACTTCCAGAATGCGAAGGAGCAACTTGCTGCTTCCCAAACCCGTGTGACCTCGCTTGAGGAACAACTCGCTGCACAAAAGAAAGAGCTTGCAGACCAGAAGAAAGCATACGCTCGTTTGCAGAAAACACTCGACCAAAGCGTTGCCAATGCTTCTCAGAACAACATTTCTATTGATAAACTTGTGGACCAAATCAACGAGTCGAATCAGTACATCCGTCATTTGGTGGAGGTGAAGTCGAAGAGCGATTCACTCAACATGGTGCTTACGAACAACCTCACCCGTTCATTGTCGAACGATGAGCTCAAGGAGGTGGATGTTCAGGTACTGAAGGGTGTGGTTTACATTTCTCTTGCCGACAACATGCTCTACAAGAGTGGTTCTTATGAAATCAACAGCCGCGCCGAGCAGACACTCTCGAAGATTGCCAAAATCATCACTGATTACAAGGATTATGATGTGCTCATTGAGGGAAATACGGATAACGTGCCTATCAAACGTGGTGAAATTCGCAACAACTGGGACCTCTCCTGTATGCGTGCTTCCAGTGTTGTTCAGTATCTACAGACCAAGTATGGAGTTGAACCAAAGCGACTCACAGCTGGTGGACGTGGCGAGTATAACCCTATCGCTACCAATGATACGGACATGGGCAAGCAGCGCAACCGCCGCACACAGATTATCATCACGCCGAAACTCGACGAGTTCATGGAACTGATTGATAAGGCTCCAGAGAATAAATAAACTTTGAAAGATTAGGAGAAAGAGAGAGTATAGGGAGTATCTGATAGATAGAGGAACTTTCTATACTCTCTATGTTTTATATTGGGTCTATGCGCTATAAATAGTTTTTTCAGAGTATATTTGCCGTGTATGCGGAGAATGAAAAAAGGGCTTCGGCAAAACCGAAGCTTACAAAAAAACGAAAAATGAAAAGTGAAAAGTGAAAAGTGAAAAATCATAGGTGATAATTGAAAAATGAATAATAAAGCATGAATACTTCTTCTAAAAACATAATATTTGGTTTGGCGGTTGTAGGTATCATCCTTGTGAGCTTGTTTATGCTGACGAGGAGCGATAGGCGCGTTGTGCTGTCGATAAGTGGATTTCAGACACCGACGGAGAAGGTGACGATTGGTGGTGGGGCTTCAGGTATTTGCTACACCGATGTGCCAGAGAACTATATGGAGGTGGAGTATAAGGATGGTTCTTTCCGATGGACGGTCAATCCTGAGTATGTGAAGAAGGATTCCCTTTATTATTATAAGGTAAACGGAAAAAATCCGAATTTGCATTTGTTGGGAAAAGAGGATGAGATGAAAGTGGATGTGGGTGATGAGGAACCGATGCGATTGGGACTGAAGGATGTGAAGGAGGTTTTGAAAGGAGTTACCTCGAAATATGTGTTGCTAAGGAATGTGTTGGAGAAGATTCGCAATAACGAAAACGATACCGAAAAAGGACGCTTGAGCAACCCAAAAAGGCTAAAGGACCATCGGGAGCTGAAATCTTTCTTATGGCGGGAATCGAAGAGAGAAGATTGGCATTTGGTGATTCTGGACCGCAAGACTACGTTGGTGCAAGGTGGTGAGGAACATGGCTATGTAGATGCAGGTACGACCCTGAATTATCCGCCTGCCAACGCATTGAAAATTCAGTTTTTCCATGTGGCGGATTATAGTTACCAGACGGAAAAGGTGGATGATGAGTCTGTGGAAATTGATGGTGTGAACTACCAGATGAAGCCTGTGCAGATGATGACTGAATGGACGGCAGGGCATGTGCTGATTCGTCAGGCAGAAGGAGGCGGGCTGGATGTGTCGTTCCCGAAACCGATTACGTACGTGGAATCAGTAGATACGTTGCGGAAACTGGTGGATAATAGTTTCAATGTGTTGTCGATTGTGCAGCAAGATGGTTCGTTCCCTATTTCCAAGAATCTTTATGTGCCTCCATTCTCTTCGACTATTACCCAATATTTGTGTAACCTCTATGTGGATGCGGACAGTATTGTGCTCCGCAATGGTTCGCAACAACAACGGATTGTAAGCCGATGGAGAGTGTTGCCGTCGCTGCAACGGATTGACCTGAACACTGCGGAAAAGGGAAAGATACGGATGAGTGTGGGGATGATTGACGGGAAGTTTGCACTTTCCTATCTATGTTTTCCGTTCTTGATTTTCCTGATGATCTTCTTTGCTTATCCGTTGCTGGTGGATGTGAGAGGAAATAGGGAACGAGGCAAAGTGAGTGATAAAGCACGATTGTTGCCACAGCATTTCAGATTGATGGCACTGATTGCCTTTGCCTATTGTGTATGCAAGGTGTTGATTGCCATGAAGTTGTCGTTTTCCTTCCCTTACTTTGAGAAGTTGACGGGTGTTGTGAGTGTGGCTACAGGATTGATGCTCATGCTGATGTTCACGCTGTCGTTAGTGATGAATAGGGATTTCTTGACGATACATGTGGTGAAGGAGCGCAGGAACCAAAATCTGCTATTGAATGCCAGAATGTGGGTGGCAGTTGGTGTGAGTGTGCTGGGCGTTTTGATTTGTTGGTTTGGGCTGCGAAGCATGGACAATGGTTTTAACAGCGAATTGCTGAAGGCTTATCTGCCAAGCGATTTGTTCAGTTGGAATGTGCTCAAATGGACAGAGTTGTCGGGTATGAACGACTTGCATCGCAGTGTGGTCTATTCGTTGCTTTTCATGAATGTGCTTGCAATTGTGGTGCTGATACTGACATGTTTTACTGAATTCACGAATATTTGTACGGAACGTATCGAAGGTTGGCATGATGCATTGGTGAGGAAGGTGGACAGTTGGAAGTGGATGCAGACGGGATTGAAGGAGGTAGAAAGACTGGGAGGTTCTCGCTCGCGAAGGGAAACATTAGGAGCTAAACTTTTCTTCTTGTTGCTGCTGAGATATGTCCTTTGTTATGTGATGATTCCCGCCTTGGTTGTCTTGCTGATGGCATGGCTGATTCCAGGCAACTTTGCTACGGCTTTGATTAGCTTGGGTTTGGTGATAGGACTGAGTTGGGCACTTTCGCATGTGTCGTGGGAAGAAGGCTTCGGATTGGCTTTCACGGAGATGTTGTCGGCATTGGTGATTATCACGCTGTGTGCTTTGGTGGCAGATATGGGCTACTATACGAATGTGTTCGGTTTGCTGGTGGGCGTGATTCTGTTCTATTTCTTGACGCAAAAGGAGGATTTCACCCCTCAGAACAAAAAGCGGAGAGAACGCGAAAGGGTTGTGGTGCGTGTCATCATGGTGGGAGCGGTGCTCTTTATGCTATTGTTCCCAAAGTTGCTGAATGTGGTGTTCGACGTGGAGAATGTCACCTACAACCGTGGAAATCGCCGTTTCATGATGTATTCCCAATTTGAGAAATACCGTAATTCAGGCTATCGCTATGCAGTGAGTGACACGGAATTCATGACGGTGATGGGACATTATATGTATCAAACGAATGGACGCGATCCGTTGTCGAATGAGCATCACTATCTGCATCCGTCTATTTCATCAGGGCAGTCGCCAGTAGTGCTCAACGATGTGTCGATACAGGCAGCCTTCTTTGGTACTTACGGATGGTTGGCTTATGTAGTGTTCTTCGGCTTGTTAGTGGTGATAGCGTGGGTGGTGCTGAGTTATAGCATCGACTACAACTACGAGAAATGCTTACATCGTCAGATGCGTTGGCGGGTGCTGGCTGTGCTGATGTGGGTGGGCACATCGGTCTATCTGTATCTGTCGTACATCGGTATGGTGCCGTTTACGGGACGATTGAATCCTGGTTTCGGTGTGGATTCGGTGGGCGAGATGTTAGAAAGCGCCATCCTGCTGGCATTCATGACAGCAACGGCGTTGAGAAATGAAAAATGATGAATAGCTTCGGCAAAACTGAAGCTTACTGAGAAAGACGAATGAGAAAAGAAGATTGATGACAGGCTTCGGCAAAACCGAAGCTTACGGAAAAAAGAATAAGAAATGAAGAATGAAGAATTAAAAAAGAGGATGTTGAATTTCATATTGAGATTCGTGGCACTGAAGGCATATTGGGTATTTCCACTGATCTATCTGTTGTTTTCGATGCTGAGCTTTGTTATCGATAGGCAGGGGGGGAGTTTCTCTATCTATGCACTGATTCTGTGGACCATTTTGGGTACGCTGGTGTATGCGGTGAGCAATTCTTGGATGTCGCACGAATTGGATATGGAGGAACTGGATTTCGTGGGATTGGATGAAGTGGATGACCCCGACAATATGAAACGACATTTGCAGGATTTCTTTGTGGGTATGTCGTATTGGGAACGCTTGTTCTGGGTGTTGATTGTGGTGTGCTTGGTGGCTTTGGTGTATATGACGGCTGGCGGCATGAATCTGTTGTTGGAACAGACACATGGATGGTCGCTGGCAATAGCTATTGTGGTGGCGCTGGTGCTGTTGTTCTTGCTGATGATGATTGCTCGTCGCAGGGTGGTTATAGGTTTGGTGCTTGCTTATATCGGGTTGAGTATCCCGTGCACATACGTGTTTGTTCAGCAATACCTATATATTCAAAAGATTTCTGTGGATTCCGATAACTTGGCGGGAGAATTCCTTGCCATGAAAGATGCACAGTTGGAGCAACTTCGTACGGTGGTGACAGACCGCATCTTAAGAAGTTCTGCTGATAGGGAGCACTTCCAATCCATCAAAGATAGCATTGATTCTTATTATGGCGAGGTGGTGGAACTACGCGATGAATTGAATAAGGTGGGAGGCATTGGAAAGGTCGGGTTTGACGAGATGGGCGGTTTTATCCTTCGTTGTCAGGCTTTGCAAAACAGTATGGTGCGCTTGTCGAATAGCTACTATGTGATATTTCTGAACAAGGAGATTTATCCGAGGGTGATGAAAAATTTCAATGCTGCTGATGCTTCGAGTAATGCTTTCTTTGGTTGGGCAAACGACCTGAAGTTGCGCAGAGAGAAAGGGTTGGACTATCTGATGGAGGTGCTGAAAGATCAGCGTTTGGATGTGGATGAAATGACGAAGCATACGGTGTATGTGAGTATGCTGGTGGCAGGAGTGGTTGTGTTCTTGCCATTGGTGATTAGTGTGCTCATCGGACGATGCCGTAAAAGAGACTAAGGATGCAGGAACTGAAGGTTAACATATTAGGTGTATCACCAGGGGAAGAGGGCAGCGCATACGAAAAAGCGGTGGATGTCTTCCGACAGATGGCGCAGACCCGCTATTGGAATGGGAAGCATGTGGGTCCTACGCTGATGATGACTGATGATGATGTTCTGGTCGTGAAGGGAGGACGACGGCGCTTGCAGCCTCATTGCATACGCTTTGTGCAGCAGAATGTGGAGGTGGCTACTACTCGAAGCTATGTTGAACTGATGAAGTGGCAAGAGGGCTTCGACATGTTGATATTGGTGTGCAATGCACGAAAACTCCTGACGGATGAAATGACGCTGCATCGCTTGCGTGTGCTACGTAATGGCATGAGCGTTGAAGATAGATTGATGGATGCCTATGTGTTGCTGACAGGTGTGGATGAGGTGATGGATGTGGTGCCACGGAAGAACTATTTCTATTCCATGCTCGACGTGATGAGAGCATTGGGAGACGAAAGAGGCGAGTCCGAAGAGGTGCTGAGCAAGTTGAAGCCAGCCTATACGGAACGATGGAATCAGCTGTTGGGTAGCATGACGGCTCAGGAAACGAAAGGATACAGATTGAAGTCGAGTAGCAAACGATTCTTCATCCCGACCAATATGTTTTGCCAAGTGGATGCGTTGGAGTTTTCGGGCTATCAGGAACTGATGACCACGATGCTCGACCGACTGGTGGCAAGCGAGAGAAGTTTTTTTGGAGTTGTAGGAACTAAAAGACAATATAATATGTTTGATAATTTAAAGAAAATCTTTTGCAGTGACAAGGAGGTAAAGTTGGCTGTGATTGGTCCCACTTCGAGCGGAAAGACCTATTTCCTGACCGACTTTGTGACGGCACTCAAACGATTGGGGTATGAGGAAGTGAATCACTTCGATTCCGACATTTTCCATTACCCTATTTCCAGTTTTATTGCCGATGTGCAAAATGCAAAGAGTGGGGTGGAGAAGACACCGATTTTCATTTGTAGAAACACCAACCAGTATTCTTCGCTGTACGTGAATAGGGACAACAGGAAACACAAGGTGATGATAGACTTTGTGGATGTACCAGGCGAAGTGGTGACGAAACAATCGTTGATGCTTTTCTTGGGTATCATGACGGCGATGTTAGGCAACAAATCGAAATGTTTCCTACAGAAGTCGTGGCAACAGGAAGGCGACAAGAGTGTGCGAAAGACGGTGGAATTTACGGGACAGAAAGCCCGAGAGGAAGCACCAAAGCCCAAACCAACGCCAACTCCAGAATTGGCACTGAACCCTCAAGACGGTATCGATTTAGACGACATCCTTGAGAATGAGGGTGGTCAACAAAACACAAAGGTAGAAGACAATCTGCATATCAACAAAGTAAGTAGTTTCGTTTCCACCCAAGCGATTCTGAAAGAGCTCGAAGATAGTGCGTGGGAGGTGAAGAAGAGCACCACCATCAGTGCGAAGGAACTGTTTGAGCACTTCACAGAGTTTGAAACCGACACAGCCATCCAAGCCATCATCGATGCTTGGGCATTCTTGGGCATCAATAACCATATCAGCAGTGTGCAAGGTAGCAAACTTTTCAGCGACGTGAACCAAGGTGGGGACTACAAGACGCAGTTCGACCGTGTGTTCAAGAGCCATTTCTATTTCCACTACTACACCTATTTTGCCACCGACGTGGTGATTTGTGATAAGTTCGTTCAGCCAAAGAACGTGGTGAAAGCAGTCGGCAAGATGAATGCTCCCGACACGCAGTTGGAGATGATGCGTGCATTGGAAACCATGTCGAGCTATGTCGATAGTCATACGAGCAACAAGCGATGGTACTATGCCTTCAAAGGTGTGGATAGCATCATGCAGCAGGATGACTTCAAACTGCTTTTCAAGAATTCGGGTCGAGACCTCAACTTGGTGTATTCCTATTTCCTCTTGCTCTTCAAGAAGCATTTCTTTGAGAGTCAAGGAGAGGTGGGTCCACATGCCGTGAGGAAATATATCAACAATAAGGATGAACTGAGCGAATACCTCTCAAGCAAGGATTTGGAGGAACAGGTGAAGGACATGCTGTTCGATGATTTGATGAATCTGGAGAATTGCTGGCAGAAATATTTCATCGATGCAGAACACTACAGCGTGAGTGGTGACCTGCCGCTCCAACTCTATGTGCAGAATCAAGTGAAGAAATTCATGGATATCAAGAATGTGCTGCCGCTGGAGAGTGATGAGGACGTGAGTATGATGCTCGACCGACTCCTTGCTCATGTTTATTTCACAGCCACTCCTATTGATGATGAATTCAATATCGATCAGCAGGACGAACAGCAGCCTACGCTCTTCAAGGGACAGGCAAAGAATCCTGAATACAGAGTGTGTTTTGGTACTCTCCAGCTGGCTTCGGATATTCTTGAAAAGATGAATCTCCCTGTGAAGGAAGAGTATGATGCTTTAGGCACTTTGCTCAACTTTGTAGAGACCAATAAATAAACATCCATAATCAGAAATACAATGAAACTCAATATCAATTATCAGGTGTTTGGCTCTCTCACGACGACTGTGGGCGATGGCGTTTTGGCATATAGTCAGGGACTGTCGAGTCAGGTGGAATCCCTTGGCAACACCTTTGCTCATTTCCTTTCCGCTGAGAAATCGATGCTTTGGACGCAATATGGTAATGTGGAAGGGCTCCGCACTTTCTTCCACGGTCAGGGCAGTTTTACGAAGTTTCCAGAGCAGGGGCGTGAGTACAATATGCGAGTGGTGTATGAGTTGAGTGATGCCGAATTCTCCAAAATCAAATATCATTTTTTGCCTGTGCTTCCGGCACTCGATAAACTCCATCCTTATCGTGAAACAGCATGGGGAAAGAGTGCAGAGACGGAAGTGGCTGATGGTGAATCTCCTTTGCAGAACGCTGATGTTCAGTTGCTCTATCGGTATTTGGTTCATACCATTGTCCACAACAAGCGTTTGTTCATTCATTTGGGCAACGATGAGAACTACTATGGGGATGAACTTCGGAAATCGAGGAAGTTGAAGGTGTTGCTCTCGGCTATCGACCTTTTGCCTTATCAGATGCGAAAATTCCTGTCGTTCATCTTCTCCGCCAGTTCGAGCAATTTGCCTTCTACGCCCCAGTTCAGGGATTTTCTTGTGGTGCTCCACAATGACTCTGTCAATGAATGGAATGTGGAAGCGGGCAACAACATCTTGATGGATTGGCAGGGCGAGCAACTGAAAATCATTACACAGGTGGAGGAGCATTTCGATGCCGATGAAAGACGTTTGCAGGAGGTAAGTCCTTTGCTCGATGCTTTCTTGGGAAAGACCCATGCCAGAAGCATAGGCGATGTGTGTAAGCATTTCAGTTTGATTCCTCGCCATGTGGATCGCATCTTGGCATCTGAGGGTGCACTTTCGCAGTCGGATGCAGTGGTCATGTCTGCCACGTATCGAGGTGGGGCTGCGGCATATCGAAACAAGGAAGTGGGTGCTTTCATCATCCGTGAAACACTCCGTGGCACAGTGTTTCCTGCTGTGCAGATGAAGGATGTGTTGTCGGTCTATCCAGGCTTGAAGTCGGAGCTCAAAGCTACGGACTGGAAATCGCTCGACATGATAGCGAACGTGGTGAAGAATGGTGGTGTGAAGAATGCCCAGCAATTGCTTACGTTAGACAGCAAGCATTGGGACATCCAAACACTCAGTTCCGACATTTATCATAAGTTCAAAGGTGTGATGAGTGGGGAGGACAAACAGGTGCTTCGTGAAAAGGTGCTTCCACTCTATTTCAGTAGGAAGGATTTACGCTGTGTATTTGAGAATGGATTGACGACGATAGAACAGCGCAGTTTGCTTGATTATCTTCAGAAGAACAATATGAAACTGTTCTGCGAATTGATGGACGAGTTCAGGCATTCGGAAGGGATGACTGTGTGGCAAGAGTCCGTCTATCGCATGAACTATATTATCTATCAGGTATGTGAGGGCATGAGTCTCTCGAAGATTCCGAGCGAGATGTTTGGCAAGAATATGGAGTTGCTGAATCTCAACCTTTTGCAACTTCTCCATGATAAGGGACTCTATCAGAAAAGTTTCAGCACGCTCTTTGCCCATGTTCGTTTCTACGAGCAGCAGAACAAGAAAACCCGTGAAGTGGAGAAATTTGTTCATCAAATCACTGGTGAAAAGATGCCAAACAACGTGAGCAAGCTCATTAGTGCTGTGATGGCAACGCCTTTCGACCCTGATTATTTTGCTGCTTTCCAGAATAATCCAGAACTACTCGAAACGGTATGCCCTAAGAACGTGAAGTTTGTGGATTTCGGACATCTTTATTATGAGGTGGAGAAGTGCGAAAACGACTTGCCTAAGACCTTGCTCAACGACCTTTTCGAAGAATATTCTGTGAACTATCTTCGCACTTGGTTTGGTAATCAGAAGGTTTTGGACAGCCAGTATCTAAAGTCGGTGATGGATTTGTGCAAGACGGATAAGCGAGTGGATTACGCACGTAAATATGTGTTGACGAAATTCTCGAATTTGGAGAAAACGGAACTGAAGGAACTTCATGAAAAATTCCTTGTTGCCTATAAGCACAATGCAAGAGACGTTAAGGCGTACCGTAACAAGCTTTCGCAATTGCACACGGCTACAAAACCTCTGCTCAATGCACTGAATGAGCACAACATTCCTGCGGGTGAATTGAGTTCGCTTTATTGGAAAAATGCATTGAGATTCAATCGTGGGAAGTTGGCTTTGGCGTCTGCATTAGCGTTAGCTTTGGCAGGGGGGATTTACTTTGGCGCTAATTGGATTTCTCAAACAGGGCAAACCCATAAGGAAGATGCTCCCGTGGGCATTGACACGTTGAAGAATGATTCACTGAAAACGGATTCCGTCGTCAATCTTTCCGACAGTATAAAGGCCGATAGTCTGAAAAAATTGAAAGCCTCACAAGATTCATTGAAACAGGTCAAGGCAAATGCTAATGCCAATGTCAATGCGTCTTCCACTTCAAAATCTGCTGAAGAATCTACGGCTATTAAACCTACCAATACGAAACCACGTACAGGAAAATAAAATCTGTAAATCGAAAATCTTTAAATCCGTAAATCTCCTATCGTGACTCAGTCGAAAATCGACCGCAAATGGTCCTCAAAATATAAGGCTTATTTCCTTTGGTCAGCAGCATTGCTGGCTGCATTTGTTCTTGTTGCCACCTGCTTCAAGGGGTGTACGCAGTTTGGCAGAGATGCCAAGTCGGATGTCTATACGCCTGAATCTGAAGCAGGCTTCATTGGCAATGCCAACAAATTGTTTCGAGAGCTGTTGAACGATGCCAAAGAGCGTACCAACAAGGCACCAAAATCTTTGGAGGAACTGAATCTCAAATATGCTCCTTTCACCTTTGCCTTCCCTGAGAATTATAAGGAAGGCATGGGTGGACGCGTGTCCGACCTCCGCCTTGTGGATATTCACACGGATGCTTTCATGAACGAATCGCAACGGAAGTTCTTCAACAATAGCGTGCTTCCTAATTTGCTCATGAAACAGCGTCAGAACATGGGCACGCGCATCTTCAACATCAAGTTCGAAAAGGACAGTCTCGATGTGAAGAGCATCGAACTCGTTCCGTCTATGTTCCGTGTGGCGCTCGAAAAGGACCCTTGGCAGGGAACCATCATGGCTGCCGACAATTCACTCTTCCCTGAAAGTAAGCATTGCTTCATCGTCTGGGGCAAGAACATGATGCCTATCCGCATGGCATCTCATGCTCAAGGCAATTTCATTGTCACGGCTGATAAAAGCCAGCGCAAGTTTATGCGGATGAATCGGGAGGTGGACTATTATACTTGCTTCCAAGAATACAATCAGCAAAACACCATGTTGATTGTCAATCTCGGCGACCACGGTAAGGCTCTGAAACTGGAATATCTATCCGCTAATCAGTTGAGGGTGAAAGTGGAAGGAGGAGTGCATTGTCATGTAGTCGATAGTGTGGGCAACACTGTCGATATCCATTCCACTGAAGCAGGTGCAAAGGGAGAAATCGTGCCGTTCCAGAATGACCTCAAACTCATTATTACCAACAGAACGGGTGAGAAGCAAAACGAGTTTGTGGTGTCCCATCATAATCCCATGCTCAATCTCTCCCTGTTGGTCAATTCCAATAGTGGTAAGTCGCGCTTCTTTCTCGATAAAGGCTTCATAGACTTGTTCACTCAGCAGATGGTGACAGGGCTTTCGAGCACACTGCGGAATTCCACATTCAAGGACACTGTCCAACTGACCGTTGACCCGATGCTTTCACTCGAGTTCGAACGCGAGATGCAACGCTATTGCGAAACTGTACTGATGCCTCAGTCTTTTGCCAAGTCCGACGATATTTGGGAAATGTCGCTCACCGTCATGGATATGGCAACAGGCAATGTCATTGCGGCACCGTTTTATTGCAGTGCCAACCGCGGCATCAGCGAGGAGATAGCTGCCAGTCGAAAGAATCCGGCCCTGATGCGTCGCTACGTGGGCTCCACCTTCAAACCACTGCTTGCACTCGCTGCCGTGCAGACCACCCCTTCGCTCATCGACCTCAATACCGTGGGAAAATATCGCCTGCTTCCCAATGATGCCGCTTCACGCTCCACGCTTCACGCTCCACTTTCTCATGCCTCTTTCTACGGAACGGAAATCGATGCTTGGTCACTCAAGGCACCAGGCTTCTGGAATGGTTCTCAGCGCATGGGCGATTTCTTGGCGAAGTCCGATGATGTCTATCCAGTGGCTCTTACCGTGCTAAGTATGATGAACGAAAGCGGTGTAGCCAGCACATACCATTTTGGTAACTACGCTCCATTCACCAGTCGTCTCCATCTTCAGTCCAATACCGACCAGATGAACTGGACCAGCCTTCCGCTTTTCCAAAACATCGACCGACTCTACGATGTGAAGTCCTACGATGCTTTCTATGATGAGGAAAACGAAAATATGCTCCACTACATTTGGCGAGGACTTCGATTGGAGGAAGCCGACCAACTGGGTCTTGACCTTGTGAATCCCGACCCAACGGTGATGTACTACGACCATCTGCACGACAAACCCCATACTTTGCGGGCGAATCTCGTGCCGTGGGTCTTGGGTCAAGGAAGCAATGAGTGGAACTGCGTGAAGTTGGCAGAGGCATGGACCCGAATGCTCACCAAGCGAGCTGTGCGTGCATCTCTCATTCGTATGGATGAGGAACAACCACTCCTCACGCAACGCTTTGAGCATCCACAGCAGTCGAACCAAGTGTGGAACCGTTTTCTCAACGAATTGCAATACGCGCAAAGTCATTCTCCGAATCTCCTCACGCCGATGAATCATCGAGTTGAAGAATTAAACAAGGGCTTGGTACTCTTCTCCAAAACGGGTACGCCTGAGAATTATGACCGTCAGGAATGGCGAACCATCCAAGACCAGACGGTATGGCTCGACCTCGGTCTCTACTGCATGGCACTCATGCCAAGCACCTCGTTTGCTTCTGTGCAAAAAGAAGGAAAGGCACGAGGTGTGATGTGTGTGATACGTGTCACTCGACTCACTAAGCATCGTCCTTCTACCGATGGCGTGTCCTCCTCTCATGCCCGCAATTTCTTCTCTTCCAATCCAGTACGTTTGAAGAAATTCTACGACATGACAAAAATGTATTATTGATTTTTTTCTTAATTTATCAATATTTCGTAGTTTTGCATCGCATAACTGATTCTCTCTTTTTTTACATAAACCTTCATATATGATGGACAAATTACTTTTTCCTTTTTTCCGTTGCCTGTTGCTCTCATTTCTTTGCTGCATGAGCCAAAAAGCTTTGGCAGCTGATGATGTGACAGTTACAACTTACACTTACGCAGAGAAAGACGGTCAGGAACTCAAACTCGATGTCTTTGTGGATTCCACCTATCAGTATGAAGGCACCCGTCCCGTCATGATTTTCTCCTTCGGGGGCTCGTGGAAACACGGGTCGCGCGAAGTTGGCAAGGCGATGCTCACCGATTTCGCTCAGCATGGTTTCGTGGCGGTGGGTATCGACTACCGTTTGGGCATCAAGCAAATCGAGGACAGTGGAGTGAAAATCGATGCATCGAATTTTGGTGAATCCTATGCCAAGGCAATTACCATGGGAATCGAGGACCTCGTTGATGCCACTTCCTTCCTCATCCAGAAAGCTGACGAATGGGAACTCGACACAGCCCGTTTTGTGGCATGCGGAAGCAGTGCAGGAGCCATCAACACCGCCACTGCTGAGTATCTCATTTGCAATCGTCATCCTTTGGTGGCTGGTCGTCTCCCTGAATCCTTCAACTATCGTGCCATCGTGCCATGTGCAGGAGGCATTTGGATGATGGGAACCGACACCCTCACTTGGGAACGCAAGCCATGCATGTTTATCGATTTCCACGGCACGCGCGACCAGTTGGTGCCATACGGTAAGATGGCGATGGGCAAACTCTTCGCTGCCTTCGGTCCCGAATACTATATTCCTCAGCTCAAGGCAATGGAAGTGCCTTATTCTCAACACATCTATGATGGAGCCGACCACGTCATTGCGCTCATCTACGACAATCCCTTTGCCCGTCAGGACATCCTCTCCTTCCTCCGTCGTACCATCGACAGGAAAGAACGCCTCATGCAAGTGGTGCATGAAGAGAACTACGGCACTGCTCCGTCCCTCCGCTCTTTCCTCGACACGCTCAGAGGAATGGGATTTCAAAAGTAAATAGCCCCCACCTTCTCCTCCGAGGGAAATAGCCCCCTACCATCTCCCCCGAGGGTGAGGGAAGCCATCCAGATGGCATCGCTTCACACTTCACTCTCCACTCTTCACGTTCACCTCCCCTCGGGGAGGTCGGGAGGGGGCATTTCAATAATTCTTCATTCTACATTCTTCATTCTTCATTTTTTATGAAACCTCTACTATCTTTTTTATGCCTTGTGTTGTTGAAGGCGACATGCCTCTCAGCACAGTCCGTTGTCGCCTCTCAGTATCTGACGAATGCTGGTTTTGACACGGAAACCGATTTCGTCAAATCCCATGTTTATACCTATGCCAAAGATGCTCCAGCTAATGGAGGAATCTCCAGTTGCCAACCCGTCACGGGATGGGTTCCCGATGCCACAGGCGATGCCAAGGCTGGAGGGGCGTTCCGTTATGGTTCAGATTTAGGATTGGCAGGCTCAACCTACATTGTTCCTGCTGTTGGTCCCGACTCGAACACCTCAGGTGGTGCACTTGGATTGGCGAGCTGTTGGACCAATGCTGTTGGCTACTCTCAGAATCTTACCCTGCCTGCAGGACGCTATCTCATTTCCTATAAGGTCTATAATGCCGGCACGAACATGACCGATAACTATGAAAGCACTTTCGGTTTCGTGGAGCAAAACGGTACCACCCACTATGATAACCTCAAATATCCAAGTGGCGTATGGACTAACGGAGTCATCCGTCTTTTGCTCAATTCTGCCACTTCGGGCAAGATTCATCTGGGTTACAACAGTGGAAATGTGGGTTCTGCAGGTACACCTAAACTCTTTGTTGATGAAGTGAAAATCGAATCGTATGATGACCTCATAGCCAACCTGAGATATATCGTTGGTGATGTCAATAACGACAAGCAGTTGAACATATCCGACGTGGTGGCTCTCGTGAATATCATCCTCAATCAGAACGCATATTTCAATCCCCTGCTGGCTAATGTGAATGCCGAAGGAGGAATCGATGTAGCCGATGTGGTGGCTCTGGTCAATACCATACTCTCGGGGCTGACACCAAGCGTGGTGGATAACACTTACCAGTATGCCGACATCGATGCTATGGTCTATGCAAGGCAACAAGCAGCGGAAAATGCTGAAGGTTCGGGCTATATGGTCAAATCGGCAGTGTGTAGTCTGACGGATGAGAATGTCACCTCTCACTACACCAACCTCGACCCGTGGATGACTCGTCTTAATATTTCGACAGGTAGTCTCACGAATGTGGAGAGCGTGAGTGTCTATGCAATCGACAAGAGCCCAATTGCAGGACCTGTAACCATCATGCGACAGGGCAACGACGCAAGCTTCATCTACTCAGAAGGTGATGTATTGACCTATGCCACCAATCAACAGAGTGATGTCGTGACTGTTCAGGGCAACGATGCAGGCACCTACATTGCCTATCTTCTCCCTGTGCCGTTGGCTAAAGGTGTGATGGTGACGGTAAGAACCTCCGATGGTAAATTTTACAGCCAGACATTTACCAACATCCAAGTAGGAAAAGCTAACGACCTGTCCTTCACCTCTACCACGGCATCCAATCTTTGGATGAGTACCATTCCTGGCAATACCTATTTCAGTATGCTCTCCACTCCAGGAGCCCACGATGCTGCCACAAGCAATACCGCTAATTATGCCAAGTGCCAAACAGAGGACATTGCTGGACTTTTGGCAAACGGTGTGCGTGCATTCGACCTTCGTCCACGTTACACATCGAATTCTGTATCCGATATTCAGCTCGATAATCTCGAAATCTATCATGGTTCGGTGGCAACGGGTGTGAAATTCAAGGATGCCATTGATATTCTCATCAACTTTGTGAAGAACAATCCATCTGAAGCCGTGTCTGTCATCATGCAAAAGGAAAGCAGTGGTTCTACAGACCAGAGCGAGACATGGCGTGCAAGCATCCGCGAGTGCTTCAGCGATCCAGCCCGCGAACCTTACATCATGGGCAGTGTGCGAGGCTTTCACACCCTTGATGACGTGCGTGGAAAACTGTCTATCGTCAGCAAGAATCCTTACGGCAATAGCAGCAACGGTTATCGCGATGTGGTTTATGGTGCTATCATAGAAGGGTGGCCCGACAATGGAGTTGTGACCGACTACTCCTGCGATATGACACAAGCATGGAATTGGGTTGATTGCCATGCCAGTGTGGAAGATGCATACAACAGCAACACTAGCACCAAGACTACACAAGTGCAGACGCAACTCCAATTGGCAAGCAGCAATACCGACCGCTATCGCTATTGCTACACCTTCACCAGCATTGCCTACAGCCTCTTCGGCAGTAGCATCACTTCCAGTGCCAAAAAGATGAATCCTGCCACCGTAAATATCATTGCCAATCTCCAAGGTCCTCTCTGCTACGTCTATGGTGACTTTATGGGTAGCAACAGCAATGGCGGTTCTTCCCTCCTCAACGCCATCATCCAGCAAAACTACAAATACGTCTATACAGGAAAAACGAGATAAATTTTCTTCTGCATATAAAACATAGCGAAGGCGGGTGATTCATTCCACCCGCCTTCGCTATGTTTATATGCAATTATTGTAAATGGATTTGCCATTACACGGATTTTTTCTGATTTTACAGATGAGAAAGCCCTGCACTGCTTTGAGAACCTTTAGCTCGCCCGTAGGGCAACTTGCTAAAAGCAAGTGCGAAGCCAAATCTGTGTAATTCCTTCAGAAATCCCGCCGAGGAGGCGGAATAATCCGTTTAATCTGTGAAATCTGTGGTTAAAATAATCACTTGCGAAACTTTTGTTATTCGTTACTTCCTCTGTGCGTTCTCTTATTTTGTAAGTTCGAAGCCGACGCGGGCACCGTTGGCGGTTTTGGCGAGTTTGCTGACTGACTGAACAGCAGTTGTGTTGCTAACCTTTCCTTCTTTCTGAAGGATGTTTGCCATCTGCTTGGAGTCAAACATCAGCCCCATTCCTTTCTCGGTTTTTGTCACGTTGCCCTTAATGGTCTCTTTACCTGTCTTGAGGGCAATCTCACCGTTCTCAGGGTTATAAGTATAGGTTCCGCTGAATGGGATGCCATTCACCTTAGCCGAGAACTTGTTACCTTCTTGGAACGAGAAAGAAGTGTTGTTTCTATTGATACCGATGTTGCTGTAGTTGCTTGCCAGCGACGAAGCCATGTTGGTAATTGCGGCAGTACCTCCAGCATTTGTCAGCGCCTGTTGGGTGGTAAAGGCTGCACCTGGTGCATTGTAGTTCCAGCTACCAAGAAGGCCCGACTGGTCGAATGTGGAACCACCGAACAACACACTGCCCAATACACTGCCAAGCACACTGCTCAGGATATTGCCCGTAGAGTTGGTGTTGTTTTGAGTTCCCATTCCTGGTCCGAAGCAACTCGACAGCAACAGTGTCGTAGCTGCAAGAAGTGTCATCAATCTTTTCTTCATAATGTTAATGGTATTAGTAGTTAATAATGTGAGTTCGACGAAATACAACTGTCTGAAAATTATGGTGGTTAGCGAAAATCGTTGTCACTTTATTGTGCTGAATTACGAACAATAATCGCCATCATCATCGAGGGCAAAGTTACAGAATTATTTTGTATTGCAAATCATTTCAGCAAGTTTTTGATGGCAGAATGTCAAATTATACCATAAAGGAGGTGGAAAAACGCAAATAACACCATGATTCGAAAAACTATCTCTGGCATCGGGCGAACTCAGTTCCTTTGATTTTACTGAAGCTTTCGTTCGACGAATGCCAATCTTTCCATTGGTGAAACTGAACGTTTCCTGCGATTTTACTGAAACGTCGAGCCCTCAACGTTTACATGGCGAGCCTTCGTTATCGCAACGCCGAAGGCTCGCCAAGTCGATGACGAGCCTTCGGCAACTAGTTGAATCCAAAGGAACGGTTCAGTCAATCCACACATGCGCCTCAGAAAGTCCCCACATGCGCTTCAGTCAATCCACACGTGCGCCGTAAAAACGAGCCACAAAAAGTGCAAATCATGATGATAATAATTGATATTCGAAAGAAAATATGTAAATTTGTAGCCATGATAAGATGGCATTCACAGAGTAAAACCTAACTAAAGGTAGGTTCTAAAAATTCTGTTTTAGTTCACTACCAATTAAAAATCATTTCAATTCGGTTGCTTTTTGTTTGATTTGAAGTCTTTTTGCCACTTTTCTCGGTTACATAGCTCGCTATGCGCCCTCAAAAACTGACAAAAATCCAATCAAATCAATTGGCTTCGCCGAGCTAAAGGTTCAA
>JAEEGF011674158.1_pt1 | contig 32840 bp, 27 predicted proteins | sample 9134171 | NCBI WGS metagenome assembly JAEEGF01 (sample SAMN16246542, study PRJNA631951) | gut metagenome | biome: gut microbiome; feature: rumen; material: AP-attached | host: Bos | place: Iran: Karaj | collected 2018-10
TTTCTTTCGGCATCTTGTCCACATCCCTGTCTCGACGTAGCCCGCTACGCCTTCGCCAGCGATGCGGCCAATCTGCTCGAAACAAATACTAATCTGGCATAAACCCTAACGACCGATTTGGGTTAGAGCAATTATTTGCGTTTGAAATAAAAAAAAGTGGTAACTTTGCAAACAGGGGGGAAAGACACATTTACCCCTAACAACTTAGTAACAAGTATGTTTATACGTTTGATGTAAGCTTGTTCTTCGGTTGTTCTTCGCTTTAAAAGCGAAGAACAACCGAAGAACAAGCTGGAAAAAACCGAAGAAAAACAGAAGCAAGACATAAGCAAGATATAAGGAGGATACTAAAATGGCACAATTAAAGAAGAAAGGATTTGCACTCAGCGGTAGCCTGAAAAGCGATGGCGTAACTTTCTACACCAAAAAAGGAAAGATCATCATGCGTTCCGCGATATCGGAACAGCCCCTGCGACGTACACGCGGACAATTCGTCACAAGGCAGCGCATCGCACACACCACCGCACTGTGGAAGCGGTTGCGAGAGCCAGCGAGACCAATGTTTACCCAATGCGCCAATATCTACGGCCGGTTCAGTACGCTGATGTGTAAACTGCCTGTGGTCTTTCTGACCAAGAAAGAGCTGGCCAGCCGCGCCTCGCTTCTGATTCCCGGCATGCCACTGAGCGACGGCATTTTGCCCGATATCATTTATCGGTTGGACGAGGTGTACGGACAGCCCGCTTTGCTGACCGACGTGAAAATGAAGCGCCCCTTGGGCAGTGACCCCACAGCATCGGACATGGTATCAGCCCTTTGCGGGAAAGGAGCAACGCTGAAGAGGGGTGACGTACTGAGACTGTATTCGTTGCGTCAAACCGTTGAATACATGATACCTAAAGTGTCTGTTAGGATGGAAGAGCTGGTTTTGGAAAGCAGTCGACAAACGAGCGATTTTTCCGGCATCGAAATGCAGTGCGTGGATGGCCGTTTGGCGTTGACTGGCAGCTGCTTTGCCGACGACACGATGGGATGGGGGCTTGTGCATGTAAGAGACGAGAGGTGCTCGAGCCAGACGGTGGTCACACGCTGCAACATGTATGAGCAATACACCACCGACGAGGCCCTTGACCGCGCGGCAGAGAGCTACGGCGGGTTGACGGAATCGAGCATGATTACGCCCGATATTGAATAATCCTTATTAACACGAATTACCATGTAATGACCATTAATTCATGGCAATTAATGATAATTCATGTTTTATTTAATCATTACCATGAATTCTCAGTGCAAAGAATTATTACGATAATTCTTGGAGGTTGCCTATACCTTTAGTTGGAGAAGAATGCGCCTTTGATGGCAAAAATGAGGAGGAAAAGAACCGCGATGAGCTGCCAGCGGCGGGCGCGCATCTCTTTCTTCTGCCGCCCCAGCATGATGGCCAAGTAGCATAGAACAAAGAGAATAACGAACAACGGGATGGCCACGCGCCACAGGTCGGCGGCAAAAGAGACGCGGAAACCCAAACCCAGACCCACGAAAAGGGTGTTGATGCCTGTGGCAACACCGAGCAGCAGGACTGTGGTCCAGTTGGCTATATTGTATGCCGGGAGCTCCCTCTCCTTTTTGCGGAAGGCGGGAATGACCATGCGGAACGCCACCACAACGAGCAAGCCGAGATAGACGAGATTGTCGTATTCGGGAATGCCGAAGCGAAGCATATTGCCGATGTACATGCCTGCAAGTATGAGCAATACATGCTCTAGGGCGATGAGAATGGAGACGGCCAGCCCACGGGTGAGGCGGATGGGGGTTTTCAAGGCGCAGCCCCTGACGGTGACCATAACCGGCATCGAGAGGGCAAAGGCAAGGATGATATATTCCAGTACTGACATAGCTCTATGACAATGAGTTAGTAATTTCTATAAAGTCACTGACCGACAGCTGCTCGGCCCGCAGACCGAGAAGTGTTTCGGGAACGGCATCGAGCGGCATGTTGAGCTGCCGCAGGGCATTGCGGAGGGTTTTGCGGCGCTGGTTGAAGCCGGTCTTGACCACTTGGACAAACAGCTTCTCGTCACATTCCAAGGATGTTACATCGTTACGCTGCAGTCGGATGACGGCCGATTTGACCTTGGGCGACGGGTTGAAGACATGTTCGTGGACGGTGAAGAGGTATTCGATGTTGTAGAATGCTGATAACAAGACACTCAGTATGCCGTAGGTCTTGCTTCCGGGTTTGGCGGCCACGCGCTCAGCCACCTCCTTCTGGAACATGCCGACGACTTCGGGGATGCGGTTGCGGTTGTCGAAAACCTTGAAGAGTATCTGCGACGAGATGTTGTAGGGGAAGTTGCCGATAACCGCGAAGGGCTCGGCGAAGAGGGTGGAGAGGTCCAGCGCCAGGAAATCCCCCTCGATGACGTGGAGCGAGGGATAGTGGGCATGGAGGTATTCCACCGACTCGGTGTCTATCTCGATAGCGTGAAAGTCAATGTTTTCCCTGTTATAGAGGTATTTCGTCAGCACCCCCATGCCGGGACCTATTTCCAGTACATGAGGAGTGAGGCCGGTAAGGCTTTCGGCAATCTGGAGCGCGATGTTCTCGTCTTTGAGAAAATGCTGGCCCAAAGCTTTTTTTGCACGTACTTCCATATTACAGCGGTTTTGTTTCTTGGGGTTTTCCCTCGGACAGAGCCCGGTAGCGTTTGCGCGCCTGGTCGGCGTAGAGGGTTGTGGGATAGTCGAGGATGAGTTTTTCGTAGCAGTCGCGCGCCTGGGCGGGGTTGCCGAGCTGCTCCTCGTTGAGCTGGGCACGCAGCAGGAGCGCATCGTCGGCCAGGAGGTCGTCGGGATAGAACTCGACGAGCTGTCGCAGCAGGCTGTCGGCTTCGGCATAGCGCTGCTGGCGGATGCGGATGCGGGCTTTTTGCATCAGCACATCGTCGAAAAGAGGATGCGAGAGCGCACTGTGGGCGATGTCGTCATATTCCTTCCACGCCGAGTCGAGTTGGTTGCGGTAGAGCAGCAGGTCGGCAGCGGCGTAGCGAGAGAGCATGTCGAAGGTGCTGTCCTCCTCCATGTTGTCGCTGATGAGCAGGGAGAGCTGCATGGCGTCGTTGGCTATCAGCTTGCTGGTGGAGGCGCGAAGTACATCGAGCTGGGTCTTGGCCCAGAGGAAGTCGTTATTATAATAGGAGAGCTTGGCGTTTTTGAATTTGGCCTGCGACCCAAGAACGTCGTTTTTGTTGGCTTTTTCCACCTGCATGTAGAGCAAGGAGGCGTCCCACACCTCGCCGGCAAAGAGGAGGAGGTCGCCCAGGTCAAGCTTGGTCTCGTCGCGCTCCTTGGGCGGGAGCTTGGGGAGCTCGAGGATGTCGTAGAGCATGTCGGCCGCACGCTGGATGCTGTCGGTATGGTATGCCATAAGGTGGGCGTAGTTGCGCATAAGGGTTACGGTGCGGACGTTCTTGCCCAGCTCGGCGATGGCATCCTCATACTTGTGCAAAAGCTGCCACAGGCGCCTGTTTTCGATGGGGAAATTGTGGTTTATGCGCGCGAAAGCCACCTCCAGCTCCCCTACCCTGCTGTCGAAATAATAGGGGCTCTCAGGGCCTTTTCCGGCCACAGTGGCGAAGCATTCCTGGGCGACATCGTAGGCTTCGTTGGACTTGGCAATGGCGGCCACACGCATGAGCGGCTCGCCGCCTTGGTCGGGGAAACGGGCATCGATGGCCTTTGCCTGTATCATGGCAAACTGGAAGTCCTTCTGCTGCAGGGAGAACCAAATCATCATTTCGAGGTTCTGCTTGTTTTCGGGATGCTGCTGTATCCGTTTCACCAGAGCACTGCGCAGTCCGTCGGCCAGCTTGGGGTTGGCGGTTTCGGCAAGAACCCGCTGGAGAGATATTTGTATGGAGCCCATCATGCCGGGCGATTTGTCGAGGAGGTCGAAGTATTCCCGCATCATTGCCTCGTAGTCGCCAATGCGCTCGTAGAGGGTTGCCAGCTCGCCCACGAAAACAAAGTCGTTCTTCATCTTTTTGCGCGCCGACAGATAAACTTGTATTGCATGTTCGGGATGGCCAGCCGCCTCGAAAGCCTGCGTAAGCTCGTTGATTTGCTTGGAGTCATAGCCCACCTTGTCCACAACGGCATTATAAACCTTGTTCGCCTTGCGGGTGTCGCCTTTCCGCTCATACGTCTGGCCGAGATCGACATGCAGGTATAAATCGTTAGGATTCTGCTTTATGCGTTTCTCCACCAATCGCTCGGCATCGCGGTATTGCTTCAGTTCGAGGTATGAGCGAAGGAGCATCTGATAGTAGAACTTATTGGGTGCCCGAGAATAGAGCGCCTCATAGCATTCGGCTGCCTGCTCGAATTGCCCGGTAGAGTAGTAATGGGAGGCCAGCTGCTCCTGAGTCTGCTGGGCAGGGCAAGACAGCACCGTCGCCATCACGAAGACAAGGCAGAGAAACCAGTGTTTGTTATTGAGCAACATATTGACAGACACATTACTTACAAAAAACACCGGAATGCGATGTTTCCGGTGTAGAACAGTGACTAAGCAGGGATTCGAACCCTGGACCCCATCCTTAAAAGGGATGTGCTCTACCTGCTGAGCTACTTAGTCGGCCAATTAGTGTGACTAAGCAGGGATTCGAACCCTGGACCCCATCCTTAAAAGGGATGTGCTCTACCTGCTGAGCTACTTAGTCGGCCTCATTTTTGAGTTTGCAAAAGTACAACTTTTTTCTGTTATGGCAAAAAGTTTTTAATCCTCCTTTTCGACTGCAACAATTAATTGTTTATAACACAGAATGATACGATGGCGATTAAAAATAATTTCTGTAAATTATTTGCCTGTTTGACAAATAATTCGTACCTTTGTTTCTTGAAAAAAATACAAAATCATGACTCTTGACATACATATTAAGCAGGGAATAGGCGACATTAAATTTGATATGCCCGTTGAGGAGGTTGTGGCCATTCTTGGTAAACCCGACGAGGTGGAGACCATCGAGAACGCATTGGAGGAAACTACCACCATCCTACGATATACTGACACGCTGACACTGTTTTTTGAGGGGGACAGCCCTATCCTGTCGTGCATCGACATTGCCGGAGAAGAGGCGACACTGTTTGGCAAGAAGGTCTTCGAGATGGGAGAAAAAGAGATTGTCAAACTGATGGTTGACAACCAATATTTTGAGCAGGACGTTGACAATGAGGACTGGGGAGAACGTCGCGTCACTTTCAATGAAGGGAATGTTGATTTCTACTTCGATAATGACGATTTGCTGTCGGTTATCATCGGCAAATAGACTGCATGGACACCCGTATTCCTCTGATATCCACCGCCTACCTGCCAACGATTCGATACATGGCCTTCTTGGCCAAGTACGAGACTGTGGCTATTGAACAATACGAGACTTTTCCGAAACAGACGTTCCGGAACCGCACCGTTATAGCCACCGGCAATGGTGAGTTGATGCTTAATGTGCCGGTGACACGACCCAATGGGAACCATACCGTTACGGCTGATATGGCCGTCAGCTATCACGAACCTTGGAACATCCGACATTGGAGAGCCATTGTATCAGCCTACAATGCAGCACCTTACTTCCTATACTATAAGGATGAATTAGAATCTATCCTCCTGAAAGAACATGAGAAACTAATTGAGCTCAACGATGCCATACTAAGATATCTATTAAATAAAATGAAGATTGCGTGTTCATTAGAATACACAAAAGATTACCAGGCATCCGCTGATAATCAGCAAGACTATCGCAATACCCTGACAGCAAAAAAGGCCACCCTCTCCCCCACCCTGCCGCCATACAGTCAAGTGTTTGAAAGCAGATTTGGTTTTCAGCAGAACCTCAGTGCGATTGATTTGCTTTTCAATATGGGTCCCGACTCCAGGAGATACCTTCTGGAACTGCCCGACAAGGCAATCGGATAAGCAGTAAAGCCTTTTTACAGGTATCCGACACGGGAGCCTCAGATGCCCCGCGCGCTTATTTCACCCTTGCAGGCACAGGAGTACTGGGAATAGTGATTACATCCAGTAATTATCTTGGTCTATGAATACTATGCATTAGAAGCGGCAAAACGACCTTTTTGTTTCAAGAAAACATGATAAGTGTCATGGAACAAAGCTATTAAAACGTTTGTTCCCCGTGAAACAAAGAACTATTTCGACTGCTGCAGATAGATTAGAAGTACGGAAATATCAGCTGGCGACACACCGCTAATACGCGACGCCTGGCCTATCGTGCTTGGCTGCATCTTGGTCAATTTCTCGCGCGCCTCGTAAGAAAGCGACTTCAAAGAAAAGTAATCAAACCCATCCGGCAACGTGACATCCTCAAACTTGAGGATACGGCTGGCCACATCACTCTCTTTTTCGATATAACGCTGATACTTCAACAATATCTCTGCCGCAATAAGAGCATCATCCTTGACGCCTTCAGGGATCGTGTCCACAGACGATTGCATGTCTGGCGAGATGGAAAGCAATTGCTTTATATTTATTTCCGGACGCAGAAGAAGGCTTGCCAATTTTACACGCTGCTGCAACACAGGAGTGTTCAACTGCTCAAGAAAGGGATTGGCATCAGCAGGTTTGATTGAAGTGTCGTTAAGCGTAGAGATTAGCATGGTAGTATAACGATTCTTCTCCTCTACCCTCTTCATCCGCTCGTCCGAGGCCAAACCTATGGCATGAGACAGCGGGGTGAGCCTGACATCAGCGTTGTCCTGCCGCAGCAGGATGCGGTATTCAGCCCGCGAGGTGAACATCCTGTACGGCTCATCGACACCTTTTGTTACCAAATCATCTATGAGCACTCCAATGTAGGCTTGCATCCTATTGAGAATAAACGGGGCTTTGCCTTTCAGCTTGAGAACAGCATTGATGCCGGCCATGAGACCCTGGCATGCCGCCTCCTCGTAACCCGTGGTTCCATTAATCTGGCCAGCAAAATAGAGATTCTCCACATGCTTTGTCTCCAACGTATATTTTAATTGCGTTGGCGGAAAATAGTCGTATTCAATAGCATATCCCGGCTTATATATGTCGGCGTGTTCAAAACCCGGAATCGTATGCAATGCCTCGACTTGAACCTCAAGAGGCAACGACGACGAAAAGCCGTTTAGATAATACGAGTTTGTCGACCAGCCCTCCGGCTCTACAAACAGCTGGTGGCGATCCTTGTCGGCGAAACGGACTATCTTGTCCTCGATAGATGGACAATAGCGCGGCCCATGCCCCTGTATGCGCCCCGTATAGAGTGGCGACTTGTCAAAACCAGTACGCAGCACCGAATGAGTCTGGACGTTGGTGTAGGCGAGGAAGCAGGAACGCTGGTGTTGGAGCGGAGCAGTGTCCGAGTATGAGAACCGCTGTGGATTAGCATCACCCGGCTGCTCTACAAGTTTGGAGAAATCTATCGTGCGCCCATCTATACGGACGGGCGTTCCCGTCTTGAGCCTGTCAACCGCGAACCCGCATTCTTTTAATTTATCAGAAAGACCCATCGACGACTTCTCCCCTATCCTACCCCCTATCCACGAATTATCGCCGATGTAGATTGTACCATTTAGAAATGTCCCATTCGTCAACACTACTGCTTGCGAAGGTATCTCAAGCCCCATCCTTGTACGCACCCCACACGCTACGCCCTGATTAATGATGACGTCCGTGACTTCATCTTGCCAGATGGAAAGAGACGGCGTTGTCTCAAGAACTTTCCTCCAATTAAGAGAGAACTGCACCTTGTCGCACTGTGCACGCGGACTCCACATGGCAGGACCCTTTGACAGATTGAGCATCCGGAACTGAATCATGGAGCGGTCTGTCACAATACCCGAATAACCGCCTATGGCATCAATCTCTCGGACAATCTGCCCTTTGGCCACACCACCCATTGCCGGGTTACAGGACATCTGGCAAATCGTGTCAATATTCAATGTTACCAGCAGCGTCCTTGCACCCAGATTGGCTGCCGCAACAGAAGCCTCTGCACCGGCATGACCACCACCAACAACAATTACATCATACGGCGACCACCTCATTTTATAATAGACAGGATTTAGTTAATACCATAATCATAGCAAACAGAATAGGGGAGGGGAGCTACGTTTTTGCTTATACGGGCAAAGATATAGCTTTCTGACAGAACATCCCCATATGTTTCTCGTGAAACCGAGTGTTTAAACAATTGTATTCCATACGGCTAAAGCCTCATCCTCTTTTTTTCGCATTTCGGCAGCCTCCTTAGCACTTTTGTCTCCCTGCCCAAGAAGATGGATGATGCCATGAATTATGACCCTATGCAGTTCAGTGTCGAAAGAGGCGTTGAAGGAATTGGCATTTTCGCGAACACGTTCTACACTAATCATTATATCACCTGATATTATATTTCCTTCCACATAATCAAAGGTGATAATATCAGTGTAGGTATCATGGTTTAGGTATGTCCGGTTGGTCTCGATGAGACAAGAGTCACTGCAGAACAGATAACCTATCTCACCAACTTTTTTACCATAAGATTTAATGACCTGCGTAATCCACTGCTTGACTTTTCGTTTTTCTTTAAGGTCAAAGGTTATATCCTGTGAAGAGAATGAGATTGCCATCTTTATTTGAATAATATGTTATTTATTGTATACAAAAGGCGAAACCAAGCGCGTAATCATTTTTTGGGGCCGAGTAATTGAAACACAAAAATCACTGACATTATACTTATTATCAACTAATTAATAGCAAATTATGCCATTTATTCATCATTTTAACGGAAACAAACTAGCCCTTTTAAGTAATTTATACTGTAGAAAACAATGTCATGAACTTAAAAATCTACACTTCCACCAAAACCGGAGAATAGAAATGATTCAATACAGACATTCGACGTACGGATTCCTGCTCATCAATTCCACGGACAAAAAATGTCAAGCAAATAGATTTACCATCATCGAGCACCTCAACCTGATCGGCCAACAATTGAAATAAGCAATACGATTCAGGTAGGGAATCCAAGGAAGAGTTCGCCAATGAGGAGGGGAAACAACCATACTGACTGCTGATAGTAAAAGCTATTCCCTTGGGGGTATACTCACTTTTAAGATTAATTGTAGGTGCTACCGACTGGTTAGAACCGGACTGGATTATGATTTCAACAGCTTTGAGCACGGGCACAGCTATTGTAGCATGGTAATTGTCGAGGTGGTTATCGTCACAAATACCCGCAATGAATTCTTCCGCTTGTCGCAGCGACATATCATTAAGCTGTATACCAGTTGTTTTCATAATATCTGACAAGATTATTAAACATTACAAATATACAATTATTTTTGATTATTTTAATAATTTTTTAGTATTTATAGAAGTAGTCGTTGACCTTTGTTTTATAATACGGCGATAGGGTAGGGGGTACGGAATGAAACAAATCCATGTCTCCCTTCTTTGAACGCTCATATTTTTCGATTTCACTTTGGGAAGGAGTATGAAGCTTCTCCTTGCCCTCACGGCTCTCTCTGCGCTCCTCTTTTTCACGCTGCATCTCCGCTTTTTCATGCTCCAGGAGACGAGTCAAAATCTGCTGCTGACGCTTGATGGTTTGCTGAGTAATCACTTTGTTAACCAAGTCAGTTTCTGTCTGTTCCATCTGCTTAATCATCTGGTCGATTTCCTTGGACAGCTTCGAATTGCCTGCGTCACTCTGTTTCATCTCCTGACCATATTCCTGCATCATGCGACGGATTAGCTCCTGTTGCGCAGCCATCCTAGCGAACTCCTCACTCATCTGCATAGAAGATTTCTCTCCTATCTTTTTGCGGCCTTGAGAAGACTTGTTTCCCTGTTTTTCCAGCTGTTTTTTCAACGCCTCCATCTGCTTGTTCAGCTCCTGCTGCATCTGTTTCATTGACTTTGGCGAGGGTTTTCCCTTACCTGGATTGCTGCAGCTGCCCTGGCTTTTCTTGCCCTGATTCTTACAACTTCCGTTCTTCTTTTGCTGGTCATTCTGCCGCATCTGATTCTTCATATTATCAAGAGACTCTGCCATTACAAGGGCAAGATTGTTCAATGAAGTCATTGCGTACTGCATTGATTGTGAGGCTTGCGTATTCTTATATGTGCCATAAAAAGTCTGGTTCATATCCAACAGACCCGAAAGGGATCGGGAAATGTTGTTGTTTACCTCGTTAACATTTTTATTAATAGCGGAGGCAACGGCAATCTGACGCTTTGCAATTGCCCTGAGAGAATCCTCTATGCCTTTGAAATCGTCTTTGATTTTGTATTGTGAAGCAATGATTGACTGATACTTCGGGTCTTGGATATATATGGAATGAATATCACCTATCAATGACTCCTGGTTAAAAGAGACCTGTATTAGATTCTTCAGAAGACGTCGCACTGCTTCAGCATCTTCCGCCAAATCCTCCTGCTCAATATCCTGTTCAGCCTCAGCCAGCTGTTCGGACAACTCATCCAACTGCTGTGCAGCATCTTTCTGCTTCTGGGACGCATTCTTGTTTTTGCCTTTTTTAAGGTCATTTTCAGCTCCTTGCTGATTGTTGTCAATCTTGTTCAGTTGCTCTTGATTCACTTTGAAATCAAGGTTTTGGTCCAACTTTTTATAATCAGATTGTATCTGACGGATGTCCTGTTTCAGCTGTTCAAACTGCTCGGAGAGATTCTTCTGCTCTTTCAGCAAGGACTCGTTATCCTTATTAGCCTTGGAATCCTCAGTCTTTTTTGACAATTCCCTCTGTTTCTCAGCCAGGGATTCTGCTTTATGGACGGCATCTTCCACCTTCTTTTCTATCTCCAAACGCTTGAAAAGCTCAAGATTTTGGTCTATCTGTTTCTCCAACTCACTATTGTCCATCTTCAGCTTTTCCAGCTGCTCTTGCACATTCTTCTTATCCATCTCCTTCATCATCTGGTCTATTTCGCGCATCATCTCCTTCATCTCCTCGTTCAACACCTCGTTCATCAATCGGTCAAGCTCCTGTTGTTTTTTCATCAACTCTTCGCTCTGCTCCTTGTATTTCTGCTCAATCTGCTTATTTTCATTGAGTTGGTTCTGGAGTTGCTGCAGCATCTTCTTTACCTCTTCCTGCTTCTTCGACAACTCCTGCAAGTCCTTCTTGTCCTGCCAGTTCAACTCTTTCTTGTCAACTAATTTACGCATCAACTCGTTGATGTCCTCCTGCATCTTTTTCAGTTCCGACATGGACTTCTGTGCATACTTCTGAGCTTCGTTTGAATTACGTTCGAGCAACTTATCCATCTCTTTCGCGGTCGGAATCACTATCTCAAACTGCTGCGAAGTGGATGACTTGGGGCCATGGACACCGTCATTGTCCCACACTTCGAAATAATACACCAGTTTATCACCGGGAGACAGGTCAATATCGTCTAAATCAGTAGAGTAATTAAACTCTTGAACAGATTCTCTTGTAATGCCGATTTCAGTGGTATCAGCCGTTTTGAGTGTCGTATCCTCGACATTGGTCTTTATTGTCTTGAATACCAAGCGTGAGAAACCATAGTCGTCCTTTATCTTGCCCTTAAAGAAACGGTGGCCTGACAGCAACGAATCGCGCATCTCGAACACTGAAATCATCGGAGGATTGTCTGCAATAGTCGAAACCGAATAGTTCAAGGTATCGCATCGTGATGACTTGCGGTTAGAAACAAAGAAGCTATAGTCGAACGGGTTCATCGCTCTGACTGTCAAGGATACACGTCCATTCCCATCCGGCACAAGAGAACGGCCATCCGTCTCAGTGTAAAAGAAGAGGGTGTCCACATTTCGTGTATTGAAAATCCACTTTACGCTTGTTCCTTCCGGCACCACAACATCGCCCACATTGAACAATGTTTCCTCCGCCTTGCCTGTGTAGGAAGGGTAGGAGAGGCACGCCTGAAAATCGATTACAGCCGGTTTTGGGAGAACCGTGAGAGTGTACTCCTTCGACTCGACATCTGCAGCCTTCAGACGGAAAGAAAAGGTGTGCTGAACCGTTCTGGCAACGTACCTGTAGTGGCTCTTGTCCACCTGCTGCATCTTAAACACATTGCCGCCAATATCAATAAATGCCTCAGCAGGCACAGCATCTCCGACAACTGAGACCTCTATCTCAAAATCCTCATACTGAAACACCTCCATCTGGTTATTCTCAACAACAAAAGCGAAAGGTGCAGGCTTCTCAAACTGCGTGTTGTAATGTACAATACGGTGGGACGGAGCCGTGAGAAGGGTAGGGGACACCAGCAGCAACACAAGAATAGCAAGCACCGGAATAGCCGCAAACTTCACATAGCGGAGGTTGGCCTTGATATTCACCGCCTGATGGAAAGGAAGGGGCTTCAGCTGGGCAGTCTTCTGCTCGATGGCCATGCGCAGCAGTTCATCGTCCCTGTCGCTTTTCTGTTCCTGCAACTGCAACAGATTCAGCAGGCTGTCTTTTATCTCCGGGAAGTGGTTGCCGACAATCACAGCAGCCTCTTCATACGATATAACCTTGCCGATTCGGTACATTTTGGCCAAGGGCACGGCGATATAATAACCCAGCACAAAAAGGGCAATGACAAGATACAACCAGAAAAGTATCGCCCTGACAACACTGCCGAAATATCCAAAATACTCCAACAAAGTGATTAGCAAAAATAACGACAACAGCAAAGCCAGGGAATAAATCACTCCCTTTATCATCCTATTTTTGTAGTACTTACGGATGAATCTGTCGAGACTTTCAAGTATTGTACCCTGTTTCTTCACGGTTTGAAATAACTTGCAAAAATACAAAAAAAACTTCTATTATTGCCAATTCAATTTTATTTCGTACCTTTGCACCCGTAATATCAGCCGTACAACGGCCAAAATAACTGCTATGAACAAAGTAATCATCATCACAGGAGCCTCCTCTGGCTTTGGAAAATCGATTGCTGAAAGGCTTTCGCAACATGGGCACACAGTCTATGGCATCTGCCGCAGACCAATGGAACACCACGCCATTAAATACATGCAGGGCGACATTCGCGACACCAACCGCATCGCGCAAATAATCAAAGATATATATGACAAAGAGAAGCGCATTGATGTCTTGATAAACAATGCCGGCATGGGCCTGGGCGGAGCCCTCGAGCTCACCTCCTGGGACGAGATAAAACTGCAGATGGAAACCAACTTCTACGGCTGTGTCAACGTCTGCCAGAAAGTCCTCCCATACATGCGCAGGCAACACCACGGCAAGATTATCAATTTCAGCTCTATAGCTGGCATTGAGGGCATCCCTTACCAAGGGTTCTACAGCTGCTCCAAGTTTGCCATAGAAGGCTTTTCCGAGGCTCTCAGCGCCGAGGTAAAACGTTTCGGCATCTCCATCTCCATAGTCGAGCCGGGCGACTTTGCCACCGGGTTCACTGCCGTGCGCACCAACTCTGAGGAGACGCTGAAAGACCCCGATTACGGCCCTATCTTCTCCCAAGTGAGGGAACGATTCGAGAAAGAGGAGATAAACGGCCTGAAGCCCGAATTCATGGCCAAAAAGGTAGAACAAATCGTCAATGCCAAGCATCCGCACCTGCGCTACTGCGTGGCCAACCTCGAACAGAAGCTCTCCGTCATTCTCAAACGCTTCATCCCCGGCAACTGGAACGTAGATATCCTAAGAAGCTACTATAAAAGCTGATACCGCCCTATCTAACAATAGTAACCGTTCCCGTTTTGCGCTGCCAGATATTCGGACTGGAACTGTAGCGGTAACGTATCGTATAGGCATACGCTCCCGATTGAAGCCTTTTGCCCCCCTTCGTGCCGTCCCAGCTGTCGAATATATTGTCCGTATACCACACCTGTCGTCCCTCACGGTCGAATATCCATATCTCCCCATCAAGCAAGCCATAACCAATGAGTTGAAAGCGGTTGTTCTCTAATAGGTCAGGTGTTATTACGTTGGGGGCATAGACACCCTCCCTGAGAAGATATATAAAGGCTGTATCTTCGTCATGGCAACCATATTCGTCATACGCATCCAGCGTGATTGTAACCGAATCACGGCTAAAAGGGTAGGAATACTTAACCGAAAGTGAAGTGCCTATAACCTCCCCGTCGGCATACCACACACGACCTGCCGTATTGGTGCTTTTATCCGATAGAATCACCTCATAGTTATTGTAGTCAACCCAGTCATGATTGACATGAATCTCTGCTTTCGGAACTCCCCTTGCAGGAAGGTTATAACTGATTTCTGTCCCACACAAACTATCGAAATCGTGTGCCATATACAGGTAATAGGTACGCGTCACGTCAGGGGTAACCTCTATGACACTGTCTCCCGCCTGACCGTCAATCTCCGGATTATAAGGACTGCTACGCCAACGGTAATAATTACCCTCCCCGACAGCATAGAGATAGCACTTGTGTCCGTGACAATCATATTCAAACTCAATAGATGGCTGGGGAGGCACATATATCGAATGAATGTCAAGCCTGGCAATGCTGTCGCACATTTCTTCTGTTGGGAAATATACACTGTACGTACCTTCTGAATCATAATACTGTCCGTTCCAAAAACAAAGACTGTCACATACTATCGTGTCAGTATTACTCACAGCCTGTGGCAATATTCTTACAGGAACCTCTAAATCATATGACGTAATATTATAACACTCATCAACATAGGCAAAATGAACCGTGATAGTATAGTCACCGGGTTGATAATAGCTATATGCGACCGAAGAACCCAACAATCCGCTCCCGTCTCCAAAATTCCAAGTAATAACGGTACTCTCAATATGCAAAATATCCGCCGATAAGTACAGCGTATCTTCTAAACAAAATACATTGTTCGTGCTGTCATACATACTAAAAGGCAATCCATTGAGGAACCCTATCGGATTAATCGGGTCAAGACTCGCACCGGCGGAATAAGAATAACTCTCTGCCCGGCCAAGACCATAAACATGAGCCACAAACCCTCCATAATTCGACGATAGTGTATGTATGCCATGTGTTACATTCAACTGTGCATAAACATAGTCACTATTACCGTGCAAAGGATGAAACAAATTAGAATTCACCAAATGGCGATCCAAATAAATATCATTGGTATACAGGCTCCGAGTGACAACATTTACATAATGGGAATCAGTGATTGTAGTATTGTAGGTGGCAAAAGTAATAGCGGAAACTTGCTCCTCTATAGGATGGATAACAGTAAACGATGGGTCGCCATGCTCTCCTCCACAAGCAAATCCCACCAAATAAAGAAACACACTGATGGGTTTCGACCCCTCAAGATAGAAAGCCGTATCAGATGATGGGCTGATAACAATCTCACGGCTTTGCCGTGCCTGCAACGTAAATGAACTGTCACAATACGTAACCACCGTATTGTCCATTTGTGCTGTTATCTTTAATCTGTCAAATGTGCGTGTCCGGGATGTAGTGATTCCGAAATGACGACCCCAGTATTCTGTAGGTATCGCCTCCTCATAGATATGGTCACAGCAACAACATCTACTTGGAACAAATACACATACACTACCCATAAAAACAGCCACAGGCTTGCATCTATCTGTCCATACTCTTGTTCCCGATATATCCGACTCTGACGTGACAAGATACGTCTGTCCCTGCTGTAGAAGTACAGAATCTGTAGTACCGGCTACAATACTGCCAGTACTGTTTACCGGCATTTCAATATAAACAAGCGTATTATTCTCGGTGGCTACTACACAAAACTCATTGCCGTTACTGGGATGGGTTATTGTTGATGCAGACTGTATTATATAATTTGAACGCAAACTCGAAGTGGGAAGTATATTCGTATTGTCGTATGTAGCCGAAATATAATTGGAAGCATACAAGGAAATCGGGGCTCCTGAAGTGACATGCAATCCATAATCTCTTACAACTTCCAAATCAGAGTCAATGCCCGGTTGAAACATGCCTGGAATTGGAATAGTCAACACCTGTCCTGGAGTAATATTATACGAAGCCGTCCAACTGCCCGAAGCATTGGCAACCCTGACGTATGTCGCATATCTTCCCGACGCCATCAGATTCAATTCACCCCCCGCCCCCGAATAATTTCTCAGAAATCCCACCCAAAAATCTGTCCCCTCTGTCGTAACAACCTGGGCTCCAGATATGCTATATAATAATAGCATTACTATTAATGTACCCAGCCTTTTCATAGAGCATATCAATCTAATGTCATCCCATAATGCATCTTTCTTAAATTGCCTTGCGGAAGATGGCGCGTTTCATTATTGGCTCCGACTTATAGGTGGTGTCCCAAATGCGTTGTGCCTCGTTGCCGATAATCTGGGGATTGGAGTAGGCCCAGCGCACATTGCGCTTAATGGCGTTCTTGCTCATCTGCGCATAATAGATGGAATGCACGCCACGCTTCTGCCAGTCTGGGTGTACACCGTTGAGCAGCAGGTCTATATCCGTGAACTTATGCAGTGCGCGGAGGATGTGTATCCACCCAAACGGGAACAGGTGGCCGTTGGCCTTCTTATAGGCTGCATTCAGGTCGGGAATGCTCAGTCCGAAAGCCACGAGGTTGTCCTCCTCGTCCACTACAAAGCCGGCAAAATCCAGGTTGATGAAGGGGAAATACTCATTGATATAGACATCTATCTCCTTCTCCGTCAAGGGTACAAAGTCGTACAGGTCGCTGAATGCCGCATTGATTGTGTAGAAGAACTTCCGGGCATAAGGATAGACCTCCTTGCGCGACTTGAACTTCAAAATCCTCAAGTGGTACTTCTGGAGGATAAGCTCATTGATGCGAGCCACCTTCTCCGGCACCGGCTGTGACGCATGAATCTGATATTGAGCCCAGCGGCACGGGATTTCATACCCAGCGCGCTCGATAAAGTCTATATAATACTTCGGGTTGTAAAGGGTGCTGATGTTCTGACGCTGGTCAAAACCCTCTATCACCCAGCACTCTTTGTCCATGTCAGTAAAGCCGAAAGGACCTTCAGCTTCCGTCATGCCTTTCGACTTGCCCCATTCCACAACCTGGTCCAGAAGTTTGGAAAACACATCGTAATCCTCGATGAAATCAAACCATCCGAAACGCACTGCCTTTTTGTTCCAACGCTCATTGACAGAATAGTTTATAATACCTGCCACCCGGCCTACAATCTCCTTCCCCCTATAGGCCATCCACATCTTAAGATCGCAGTGGTCGAGAGAGGGGTTCTTATCTGTCAGCAACCCCAGTTCGTCGCCCATCAGCGGCGGGATATAGGTGGGCACATCCTTGAAAAGCCTGTTTGGAAACTTAATGAAAGCACGGATATCCGAGCGCTTGTTAACTTCTTTTATTACGATGGATTCCATTTACTTCTTAGTTCTTGATATTAGTTTAAAGATTAGAGCACTTCCATCTTCTTGAAGCACTTGTATATTTTCTCCACGGCGTAGTCAATCTGCTCGTGGGTGTGCGTAGCCATCAGGGCAAAGCGTATCAGCGTGTCCTCCGACGGCACGGCGGGAGGGATAACCGGCGTGACAAACACACCCTCCTCGAAAATCATGTGCGTCAGAATAAAGGTCTTCTCTGTATCACGTATGAACAAGGGGATAATGGGTGTCTTGGTGTGGCCAATCTCGAATCCCAAATCCCTAAAAGCCTTCATGGCATAGTTGGTGTTGTCCCACAGAGAGGCATTGCGCTCCGGTTCAGTACGCATAATGTGCAGAGCGGCAAGCACCGAGGCAGTCGAGGCAGGGGATATGGAAGCCGTGAAAATATACGGGCGCACATTGTGCTTCATATAATTGATGGTGTCCTTATCAGCAGCAATGAATCCACCAACCGAGGCCAGCGATTTCGAGAACGTGCCCATGACAATCTCTACATCAGGCAGTTTGTTATAGTGGTCGCAGGTGCCGCGTCCTTCGCGTCCAAAGACGCCAAGTCCGTGTGCCTCGTCCACCATCAGTGTGGCCTGGTACTTGTTACACAGATCCACCAATACGTCGATTGGAGCCACATCTCCTTCCATAGAGAACACACCGTCGGTCACAACCAGCTTGCTGGCGTCAACGGGGCATTTCTGCAGCTGACGCTCCAAATCCTCCATGTTGCAATGCTTGTACTTCATGGTGTTGGCAAACGTAATCTGCTTGCCCTCCATAATCGAGGCATGGTCCAGCTCGTCAAACAAAACATAGTCGTTGCGTCCCGTAACACACGGAATCGTGCCTGAATTGGCCTGGAAACCAGCCGAAAACAGCATCACACCGTCTTTGCCGAGGAACTCTGCCAACTCGTCCTGCAGCTGGACGTGGATGTCAAGCGTACCGTTGAGGAAAGGGGAACCTGCACATCCCGTGCCATACTTGTCGATGGCAGCCTTGGCAGCCTCCTTGATTTTGGGGTGGTTGGTAAGACCGAGATACGAATTGGAACCAAACATCAACACCTTCTTGTCACTGACAAGAACCTCGGTGTTTTGTTCTGAAGAAATAGGTGTAAAATAAGGGTAAATGCCCTTTGCCTTGGCTTCCTGAGGAGCCGTATAACGCGAAAGTTTCTTTTGTAAAGGTTTCATTTAACGAATACAAAGTTAATATATACAAAACTGCAAAATAACAAAAAAAATTTCACTTTACAAAATTCTCATCTGTTAAAAAACTGAACAATCTTTCCGTCAATCGGCTGGCACCTACTCTAAAAAACTGGTTTGTAATTTGTTCTTTTCCTATAATCTGTTCAGCCAACAAATAATATTTTAACACTTGTTCGGGGGTGGAAATGCCTCCGGCAGCCTTAAAACCAACCCATTTTCCAACCTCTTCATGGTGTTTTTTGATAGTATTTAACATGATTTCCGAAGCCTCGAGTGTCGCCGACACGGCTATCTTGCCTGTAGATGTCTTAATGAAATCCGCACCGGCGTCAATGGCCAGTTCCGAGGCTTTGGCAATATTGTCGGCAGTCTGCAACTCACCGGTTTCGAGTATTACTTTAAGCGTGCGCCCAGTCGTCTCGTTGCGGATGGCAGCTATCTCGTCAAACACCCTGTTGTAATCCCCCTCCAGCAACGCTCCGCGCGATATGACCATATCAATCTCGTCGGCCCCTTCGTCAAGGGCATACTTGATTTCCTGCAACTTGACAGGCAGGGGAGACTGTCCCGCCGGAAAAGCGCCAGCCACCGAGGCCACACGTATCCCGCTTCCCTGCAGGCATTCGCGTGCCTGTCTGACAAACACGGGATACACACACACTGCCGCCACATGCCCTATGCCCCTCTTCTCGTCTTGCAGTTCGATAGAGCGACGGCACAACTTCTCAACTCTTTCGTGTGTGTCGCTTCCCTCAAGGGTGGTATTGTCTATACACGTAAATACTTGCCGCAGACTGTCGTATGTCGCGGCCGAAACCATGTTGTCCATATCTTTACTTTATTATTTTGCTGATTTTCTCCACCCTGCGCTGGTGGCGGCCACCTTCAAACGGAGTGTTCAAAAACTCGTCGACAATCTGCAACGCCGTTTCTTGCGGTATGAAACGCGCAGGCAGCGACACCACATTGCAGTCGTTGTGCTGTCGTCCGAGGTGTGCAATCTCGGTATTCCAGCACAGAGCGCAACGCACGCCAGGGTACTTGTTTACAGTCATCTGCACACCGTTGCCGCTGCCGCAGATGACAATGCCTCTTTTATACTCGCCACTGTTGATGGCATGACCCAGCTGATGCGCGAAATCGGGATAGTCAACACTCTCACTACTATTTGTTCCATAGTCTTTTACATCATATCCCAATTCAGATAGATGTTTCTTTACAACCTCTTTTAGTTCAAAGCCTGCATGATCGCATGCCATAGCAATTATTTCTTTCATATCAAAGACTGTTTAAAAATATAAAGTCATTGCAAAGATACCACAAAACCGTAAATAATTAAGAATTAAAAAATAAAAATCATGGCATAAAGACTATTTTCTTTTCTTATTCACTAACTATTAAATCTTTAAATATTATCAACAAAGAATGTTCACAACCGTTTGACAACCCTGTAGAAAAAAAGTGAAAGAAAAAAATTGCCTTTCCAGCTGTTGATAAACCCTGTTTTCATTACCCTTTTTCAACACTGAAAAGGGTCTCTAACTTCACCTGAGTGTATTAACAAAACCGTGTTAATCTAAAACTAACAAACGGTTGATAACTGCAATCTAAGTTGAATCAAAAAGAGTTGCAAATGATAAAATGTTAATTGATGTCAGCAAAAAAATAGTGCTGAAAAACGTAAAATAATTATCAACAGAATTGACAAACATAAAACTAAAAATAAGATTATAAAACAATAATATTAGAATTATTAAACCCAAATCGGTCATTAGGGTTTATGTCAGATTAGTATTTGTTTCGAGCAGATTGTCCGCATCGCTGGCGAAGACGTAGCGGGCTACGGCGAGACAGGGATGTGGACAAGATGCCGAAAGAAATGCTGATATGGCATAAACAGACCTGAAAAAGACGAGATTGATTGAAAAGTCGGCCTAATGACCGATTTGGGTTAAACTACAAGACAATCCAGGGAAATGCCAGGTAAGAAAAAAAGCTGCACCGTATATGTAGAGTAATAGTAGCGTCGTCATTTATTCGATCGTTGTTCGATCGTTTTCCACTCGTTTTCCGTTTCAGAAAGGGAAAAATGAGGGAAACATATCGAAAAACGATAAGATAAAGAACGACGCAACATCGAGCCCAGAAGGCACACTGAGGTACGTTGGGAACAAATATGCGACATTATCGGAACACTGAGGAAAGTTGGCGTAACCCTTAACAGAATAAAAAGTAAATTCCGCGCGAAGTGGCAAGTGTCTTACTGAAAAGTTGTGTTGGCCGGGAATAAAGGATGAAACTTGTCAAAATTAAGTATAGAATAAGAACGCAGAAATGTTAAACCTGCTGAATTAAAACAAAATCAATATGGAATCTGAAAAAAATATGTATATTTGCAATTTGGAAACATGTCCCCATTTCAATGTGGAAGGATTGATTATTATATAAATAAGCAGGTTATGAACACTGAATTTTTAAAGAGCGAGATTATCCGCTTGAAAAAAGAAAAAAATGCCGTCATATTAGGCCACTACTACCAAAGAGAGGAGATACAGGACCTTTCGGACTACATTGGTGACAGTTTGGCCTTGGCTCAGATGGCACAAAAATGCGACAACGACATTATTGTCTTCTGTGGCGTACACTTCATGGCTGAGACCGCCAAGATTCTCAATCCTTCGCGCAAGGTGCTGCTGCCCGACATGACAGCCAGTTGCTCACTGGCCGAGTCGTGCAAAGGGGAGGATTTTGCCAAGTTCAAAGCCGAGCATCCCGACCACATCGTGATTTCATATATCAACTGCACAGCGGAAATCAAGGCAATGTCCGACATCATTTGCACTTCGGGCAATGCTGAAAAACTGGTGCGTTCGCTGCCGGAAGACCAGAAAATCATTTTCGCGCCCGACAAGAACCTGGGTGGCTACATCAACAGTGTCTCTGGCCGACATATGCTGTTGTGGGACGGTGTGTGCATGGTGCATGATGCAATGCGGGCTGAAAGCATTTTGAAAATGCGTGCCGAGCATCCCGACGCTGTAGTTGTGGCACATCCCGAATGCAACGGTGCCGTGCTGCAGGTGGCAGACTTTGTAGGCAGCACAAAGGCTATGCTTACTTATATTGAAAAGTCTGATAAAAAGAAATTTATCGTTGCCACTGAGACGGGTATCCTGTACGAGATGCGCAAGAACAACCCCGACAAGGAATTCCTGACCGTATCAGCGAAGGAAGGGTGCAATTGCGCCGACTGCAGTTATATGAAACAAAACACACTGGAGAAACTCTATGCCTGCCTGCGTGATGAGACACCCGAAATCATTATGGATGCAGAGGTAATCGAAAAGGCCAAGACTCCCATACTGCGGATGCTTGACATGTCGAGACAATTGGGTATCATTAAATGAGAGGGCAGCAGCAGGTTTACGACTATCTGGAGCAACAGGGGATAGGGTTTGACTATTATGAGCATCCCGAGGCTCCCACTATTGAGATTGCTTCGCAGTTTTATCGCGGCGAGGGCACTGTGTTGTGCAAGAATCTGTTTTTCCGCAACCATAAGGGAAACAAACACTATCTTGTCATCATGGACGCGCGCCACAACATGGATATTCACGAGATTGAGCACCAGTTGCACCAGGGTAAGCTTTCGTTTGCCTCGCCGGAGCGCATGATGCGGTATCTGGGTGTGAAGCCCGGGTCGGTGTCGCTGTTTACGCTGGTTAACGATGTGAACCACGAGGTAATCCTTTTTGTAGACAGAAAGCTGCTGGATGCGCCGAAGGTCAGTTTCCATCCGAATGACAACACCGCCTCGCTGGTGATAAGCAACAGCGATATGCTGAAGTTTATAGAGAGCATAGGAAACAGGTATGAATTTATGGATTTATATTGAGTTTTCAGTCATCGAAACGGGACTGGTGGAGTAGGGGAGGAGACCCTGTTGAAAAGTAGATAAACACTTGTTGATAACCTAAAAAAATGTTTCACGTGAAACAAAAAGAATATAAAGTTGAAGCCTCTTGTGAGCTGCTCAGTTTTCTGATGCAGCAGATGCCTGACACCAGCCGGTCGAAGGTGAAGGAATTGCTGACTCACAGTGTGTGTGTGGATGGCCGCAAGGTGACACAGTACAACTATCCGTTGCAACCGGGCATGAAGGTCACCATTGAGAAAGCCGGGTATAAGGAGCGCTTCAAACCACGCGAGCTGGATATTGTGTATGAGGATGAACACCTGCTTGTGGTGAATAAGCATGAAGGTCTTTTGTCCTACAGCAAGAAGAGCACGGAGCAGACTGTTATCACGGTATTGAATAGATATCTGTATCTAACGCACCAGAGTTGTCATGCCCACATTGTACACCGACTCGACCGCGATACGTCGGGACTGATGGTTGTGTCCAAGTCGAAGCAGGTCTCTCAACGGTTCGAGGCCGACTGGAAGGGGATTGTGTATGACCGCGCCTATGTGGCAGTGGCATGGGGAAAAGTAGACCCTCCCAAGGGAACCATCCGCTCATGGCTCACCGACGGGGAATACTGTGTGCTGTCGTCCCCGACCGACAATGGCGGCAAACTGGCAGTGACTCATTACAATGTAGTGCAGACCAGCCGTCGTTATTCGCTGCTGGAGCTCAGACTGGACACAGGACGGCGAAACCAGATACGTGTGCACCTGCGGGAGGAAAAACACCCCGTAGTACACGACCCAATGTATGGCTACAAAGACGATATCTCGCCTATCAACCGGCTGGCGCTCCATGCCTTCAGACTGGGGTTCTACCATCCTGTGACCGGCAAGCGTTTGGCGTTTGAAACCCCTTATCCATCAGCGTTTTTGAAATTAATGGAGCTGTAGACACAATAATAAAGCGGGATGTACGTTATATTTTATTATTATTAATCATTGTTATCGGAAAAGAATATGTTAAAGCACAGCATAAGACTTTTGATTCTTGCCGTCGTGATGACGGGGTGTGCGGTTCCGTTGAGTGCTCAGCGGACGTATAACCCCAATCGTCCGCTCAAGGAGATAAAGGACACGGTGCGGACTCCCAAGTGGGAACCCCATCTGTCGGTGAGTACCGGTTTCATAGGTTCGTCATTTGGCGACAACCGCCTGTTTACATCGGTGGCTCCGTCGCTGGCATACCGTCCCAATGACCGGTGGCGTTTGTCGGCAGGTTTCCGCATCACTTCGGATATGGGTTTTCCAATGCTTTCGACCAACCGTGACTTGGCACCCTATAAACGGAACGGTGGCACAGGGCTTGTGTCGGCACATGCAGCGGCGGAATATAAGGTTAACGATAACCTGTGGCTGGCGGCCTCGGTTTACCATATCGGCGGCACATATGCCCCGTTCTTTGGATTTGGAAAGGGCAGCACATTGGATGTGTCGGCCACAGCTGTCTCGGCAGCGGCGGCATTCCGGTTTAACGAGAGGGATTTTCTCCAGCTTTCCTTTACCGTGGTGCACGACCATTACGGCACACTCCCGTTTATGTATCATGATGCGTGGATGCATAGCGGCTTCAGCCCCTGGGGACTGTATGCCACACCAACGGACTACTACAGGATGGCCTCGCCGTTCTGCCCCTATTTTTTTGATGGTATTTACTAAACATCGTAAGACTTAAGATATAAGAATGGAATACAACACACAACGAACAAAACTGAAGATTAACGATTACGGACGTAATATATACAAGCTTATCCAGTATACCAAAACCGTAGAGGACCGCGAGAAGCGGAACCAGATGGCGTCGGCCATAGTTGACATCATGGCGCAGAACAGTCCCGACGCCAAAGGGGGAGAGGATTATAAGCGTAAATTCTGGGTACACTTGATGATTCTGGCAGACTGGGAGCTGGACGTGGATGTGCCTTACGAGATTTCGCGTGAGGAGACCGTCGAGTTCACCCCACATGCATTGAAATACGGACAGGAAAAGATACAGTACCGCCATTACGGCGCCATTATGGAGAAGATGATCAGACGTGTGGCCGAGTATCCAGAAGGTGAAGAGCGCGACGAGCTTGTGTCGCTGATGGCTCATGCCATGAAACGCGACTACCTGCTGTGGAACAGCGACACGGTGGAGGACGGGGTTATCACCCAGCAGATAGAGGAATTGTCGGACAACAAGCTTCAACTGCCGGAGGATTTCCAGTTCAAAGATTTCCGTGAATACCTGAAAGGCACCGACGAGGAACGCAGGGCCAACGGTACTCATAAAAAGAAGAAAAAGAAGAAAAAATAGAATATGTCATCTTTTGAAATAGTAGGTGGGCATAAGCTCCATGGAACCATTCATCCGCAGGGCGCCAAGAACGAGGCACTGCAGGTGATATGCGCTGTGTTGCTTACGAGTGACAGGGTGACGATAGAGAATATCCCCGACATCCGCGATGTCAACAAGCTTATCAGTCTGTTGCAGCTTTTGGGCGTGAAGGTGCGCCGGCTGAACGACGACAGTGCCTTGCTCACAGAGGGTCGCAGCTACGAGTTTCAGGCGGATGAGGTGAACCTTGACGTGTTGGAGAGTGCAGAATTTGCCCAGCAGGCTGCCGCTTTGCGCGGCTCCATTATGGTTGTAGGTCCACTGCTTTCGCGCTACGGACGCGCTGTGGTGCCTCAGCCGGGGGGCGACAAGATAGGCCGCCGCCGTCTTGACACGCATTTTCTCGGTATGGAGAAACTGGGTGCAACAGTCAATTACCGCAGGGGAGGCTACAAAGTGGATGCTGAACGGTTGCAGGGCTGCTATATGCTGCTTGACGAAGCTTCGGTTACCGGCACGGCCAATATTATCATGGCTGCCGTGATGGCCGAGGGCACCACCACCATTATGAATGCCGCCTGCGAGCCCTATGTCTACCAGCTTTGCAAGATGCTCAATACCATGGGTGCCGACATCACCGGTGTGGGTTCGAATCTGCTTACCATCCACGGTGTGAAAGAACTGCATGGCTGCACCCATCGGCTGCTGCCCGACATGATTGAGGTGGGCTCTTTCATCGGCATGGCGGCAATGACGCAGAGCGATATCACCATTCCCAATGTGGGAATGGAGCACCTGGGGCTTATCCCCAAGGTCTTCCGTCGTCTCGGTATAGAGGTGTGGCAGAAAGGCGATGACTTGTTCATCCCTGCTCAGGACCATTACGAGATTGAGCGTTTTATGGACGGTTCCATCATGACTGTTGCCGATGCCCCGTGGCCGGGCTTCACACCCGACTTGATTAGTATCGCCCTTGTGGTGGCCATTCAGGCACGCGGCAGCGTGTTGATTCACCAAAAGATGTTCGAGAGCCGTTTGTTCTTTGTGGATAAGCTTATCGACATGGGCGCGCAGATAATCCTGTGCGACCCACACCGTGCTACGGTTATCGGCCTTGACCAGCAGCATCGTCTGCGTGGTGTGCGTATGTCGTCGCCCGATATTCGTGCGGGTGTGGCTTTGCTTATCGCTGCTTTGTCGGCCGACGGCAAAAGCCGTATTGACAATATTGAGCAGATTGACCGCGGTTACCAGCACATTGACGAACGTCTGCGGTTGCTGGGTGCCGAGATTAAACGAATTGATTAAACAGTAATTAAAGATAAGATATATGTTTGAGTTCTTAAAACACAGACCCAAGTCAGCCATACCGACGTTTGCCCCTCTCGGTACGGACATACATTGCCATCTGCTGCCCGGTGTGGATGACGGCTCTAAGAGCAACGAAGAGTCGTTGGCTTGTTTGCAGGTGATGCGCGATGCAGGTTTCGAGAATGTCATCTGCACGCCGCATTACCAGTATCCACGTTTCCCCAACGAGGAAACGGATATTCTGAACAGGTTTGATACCCTCAAAATTGATATCGCTGCGGCTAAGCAGAAGAATATCCCCAACCTCACAGGCGTTGCGGGAGAATACCGCGTCGATACCGGTTTCCCGGCCCGCATCGAGAACAACCGTTTCCTGCTGGTTGGCGGGAAATATGTACTTGTGGAGTTCTCGCTCCACCAGCAAGTCATTGGTCTCGACCAGGTGATGTTCGACCTGCAGATGAAGAATTACGAGATTATCCTTGCCCATCCCGAGCGTTACCCCTATTATAGCGGTACTTCGTCGAAACTCCAACATTTGAAGGATATGGGTATCAATTTCCAAGTCAATATCCTTTCGTTGTCCGGTTTCTATGGCGAAAGCCCCAAGCGCAAGGCCTTCGAGATGATTGAGAAGGGCTGGGTGGAGTTTATGGGCACCGACATGCACAACACGCTCTATGCTCAGGCGCTTATCGATGCCACACACGACCGTAAGATTATCAAGTTGATGGAGAAACACAAGTTCCTCAACAGTCATGTTAACGACCCTGAGCCGTTGAAAACAAAAAAGATTTAGTATGAACAGTCTCAACGCCATTTCCCCCATTGACGGCCGCTATCGCTCGAAGGTCGATGCGCTTGCCTCTTACTTTTCCGAGGGTGCATTGATTCGCTATCGCGTCCGTGTAGAGATAGAATATTTCATTGCCTTGGGGCAGGTACCCCAGCTTCCGCTGCAGAAACTCTTTGCCCAGCGTCCGGAATTGCAGAACGACCTCCGTGCAATTTATCAGAACTTTACCGACGACGATGCCCTCGAGGTGAAAGAGATAGAAAAGACCACCAACCATGATGTCAAAGCAGTGGAGTATTTCATCAAGCGCCGCTTTGACACCTTGGGTCTTGAAGCCTACAAGGAGTTTATCCATTTCGGCCTCACCTCGCAGGATATCAACAACACCTCGGTACCGTTGTCTATCAAAGAGTGCCACGAGCAAGTGCTGTTGCCGCGCTACGAGGCTATCCTCTCGCTCATCGAGGAACGGGCGCAGGAGTGGAAGGGCATCCCCATGCTGGCGCACACCCACGGTCAGCCCGCGTCGCCCACGTCGTTGGGCAAAGAGATGATGGTTTTTGCCTACCGTCTGCGTCGTCAGATGGATTACTTCGGGCAGATACCTTTCTCGGCCAAGTTCGGCGGTGCCACAGGCAATTTCAATGCCCATCTGGCCGCCTATCCCGAGGTGGATTGGTGCGGTTTCGGCAATCGCTTTGTGGCTGAGCATTTGGGCTTGGAGCGCCAGCAGTTCACCACCCAGATTGAGAACTACGACAACATGGCCGCCTACTTCGACAACTGCAAGCGGCTGAATGTAATCCTCATCGACTTCTGCCGCGACATCTGGACGTATGTCTCGATGGAGTACTTCAAGCAGAAGATTAAGGCAGGCGAAGTGGGTTCTTCGGCTATGCCGCACAAGGTCAACCCCATCGACTTCGAGAATGCCGAGGGTAATCTGGGATTGGCTAACGCCATCTTCGAGCATCTGAGCCACAAGCTCCCCGTATCGCGGCTACAGCGCGACCTCACCGACTCCACCGTCACCCGCAACATCGGTGTGCCCATTGCCCACACGCTCATCTCCCTCGCCTCCTTGGAAAAGGGTATTGGCAAACTCCTTCTCAATGAGCAGGCTATCTACAACGACTTGGAAAACAACTGGGCAGTTGTGGCCGAAGCCATCCAGACCATTCTCCGTTCGGTGGGATACCCCAACCCTTATGAGGCACTCAAGCAGCTTACCCGCACCAACCAGAAAGTGACGGCACAGACCATTGCCGACTTTGTGGAGACCCTCAATGTAGATGACTCCGTCAAGGAGCGCATCCGCCATATCACTCCTCACAACTATTTGGGATACACTCTATAAATACCCCAATGTCATTCACCTTGCAACACATGAAGCCATACGCCATACGCCTTGCAGCGTATGGCTTTTTCATGCTGTTCTCGGTGATATTCACTATGGCCACAGCCCTTTCTGTTGCCGACTTCCTCAAGATTCTTTTCCCGACGGATGTGACCTCTTCGGCGGTCCCTGCCAACGACGCCAGCCTTCTCAGCCAGGGGTTGCAGCAGCTCTATGTGTGGCTCATCTCCTTTGGCCCCAAACACGCATTGGTCTATTTCTCCATCATTCTTCTGGGGCTATACTCCCTCAAGAATGTTTTCGGTTACCTCTCCGTTGTCCAGATGGCTGTGGTGCGCTGCAACATCGTCCGCGACATCCGGGGACAGCTCTACCGCAAGGCCATGCGCCTGCCGCTCTCCTATTATAGCAAAAGCCGTCGTGGCGACATCCTCTCGCGCTTTGCCGGCGATATGACCGAGTACGACGAAAGTACTCTTGCCTCTTTCCAGCAGCTCTTTGCCGCCATCGCCGCCATCGTGCTCTACACCGCCATGCTTTTCTACATCAGTGTGAAACTGACGCTCTTTGTGCTGCTCATGCTCCCTGTGGTGGCTTTTGTCATATCGGGCATCACCCACCGTCTGCGTCGCGCCTCCACCGAGCTGCAGGAACGCAACTCCTTTCTCATGTCGCTCATGGAAGAGACCATCATTGGCCTCAAGGTCATCAAAGCCTACACCGCCATCGACTTCTCCAACCGCCGTTTCCAGAAAGCCGACGCCGCCTATGCACGCCTGCGCACACGGGTGCTGCGCCGCGTCGATCTCTCCTCGCCGGTGAGCGACTTCCTGGGCAACTGCGTGGTCATCGCCATCATCCTCTTCGGCTCCTATATGGTCATCAACGGCGACTCGGGCATTACTCCTGAACTCTTCGTGTCCTACATCATGATGTTCGTGCTCATGATACCGCCCGCCAAAGAGCTCACCACCGCCATTTCGCAGATGAAGAAAGGCCGCGCATGTGTTGACAGACTGCAGCAGTTCCTCGACGAACCCGAGGCTGTGTCCGACCCCGCCGAAGCCAGCGACTTCAAAGGACTCAGCCAGCAGATTGAATTCCGCGACCTCTGCTTTGCCTACACTCCCGGCACCGATGTGCTCAGCCATATCAATCTCGTCATCCCCCAAGGCTCCAATGTGGCGCTTGTGGGCAGTTCCGGCTCCGGCAAATCCACGTTGGCCGACCTCCTCATGCGTTTCTATGAGCCCACTTCCGGCCAGATTCTCCTCGACGGCCAGCCCATCCAGTCCTACCGCATCGCCTCGCTGCGGCGGCATATCGGAGTAGTGGCACAGACCACTTTCCTCTTCAACGACAGCGTCCGCAACAACATTGCCTATGGTATGCCTCACGCCACCGATGCCCAGATTGAGGCAGCAGCCCGTGCGGCGCATGCCCACGACTTCATCCTCCAGCTACCCGAAGGCTACGACACCTATATCGGCGACTCAGGCGCCCTCCTCAGCGGTGGGCAGCGCCAGCGCATCAGCATCGCCCGCGCCATCCTCTCCGAACCCGACATCCTCATCTTCGACGAAGCCACCAGTGCCCTCGACACCGAGAGCGAGGCCCTTGTCCAGCAAGCCCTCGACACACTCCTCTCCGGGCGCACCGCCTTGGTCATCGCCCATCGCCTTTCCACCGTGCGCCATGCTGACCTTATCGTGGTGCTGGAGCAAGGACGCATCGTCGAAACGGGCACCCACGACCAGCTCATCAACCTTCACGGCCGCTACGAACAGCTTGTACAGTTGCAAAAACTCACTTAAACATTAACGCTCCAGTGAACCCCCGCAAGGCACATATTACGGCAAAACATCTACTGCTGCTCATCGCTGCGGTAACGGCTGTCGTGCCCGCCGCCGCGCAGGACACCGCCGCCCTCCGTTTCACTCGCGCCGTTGTGGTGAGCCATCATGTGGGCGACTTGTGCTGGAACCGTCTGCCTGATGTCCAGAGCTATGAGCTCTATCGTCGTTTCCCCGACCAAACCGATTTCACGCTCCTGGCCACCCTTGCCGACACACACTACATCGACACCCTCCACCGCGTCATCTGTGCCGACACCGTAAGCTACTGCCTCCTCGCCCGCGACACCGCAGCGCAACCCATCCCCTCCGACACTGCAGGTCTTTTCTATCAAGACAACATCCCCACAGCACCCTGCACGCTGCGCCTCTGCACCGTCGATACCCTCCTCAACCGCGTGCGCCTCAGCTGGGAACCCAGCCCCGACACCGATGTCATGGGCTACTACATTTGCATGGGCTCCCCCTGCCGCGACTACGACACCGTCTGGGGACGGCTCAACACCCAGTACCTCTGCCGCGAAGACCTCACCCTTGACGAAAACGCACAGGCCGAGTTCTCCTTCCGCATCCTTGCCTTCGACAGCTGTTATCAAGCCAGCCCCCTCACGCCTTACTATCACAACCCCGTGCTGCACCTCTCGGCCGAACCCTGTTCCCGTCGGCTGCACTGCTCGTGGAACCGCTACATCAACATGCCCGACAGCGTAGGCTCCTACCACATACACTATAAAATCGACGGCGACACCGAGGGACAATGCCACACCGCAGGCCCCAACGGCCCCTTTGCCTTCGACATCGATGTCCCCGACCTCGCCGTGCGCCAAGTCCATGCCTACCTTGCCGTCTTCTCCCGCAACGACAGTCTCATCGCCTACTCACGGGTTCACACCTTCCGTTTCGACCAATCCGCCGCCGCCGAGTATGTCCGCATCACCGCTGCCGAATACGACGAAACAGCACCGGCCATAATACTCGACTTCGAGGTTGACCCCGAGTTCCAGGGAGCCGAATGCCGCCTCATGCGCCGCACCATAAAAGACAACGACAACCCTCCGTCACCCTTTGTGCAGATTGCCGAACTCACGCGAAGCCTTGCGCCCACGCCGCAGCAGTTCTTCTCCTACACCGACAGCGACATCCAGCGTACCGCCCGCGCCTATGTCTATCGTCTCGATGTCCCCGACCTCTGCGACCAGCGCGCCGTCTCGTCCGACACCGTGCGGATTCCCCTGCCCGAAGTGTCCGAACCTACAGCTTATTTCCCCAATACCATCATCGGAGGCGACCCTGAGGTGGGACGTTTCTGCCCCGTCTTTGTCTCACCCCTTGCCGACGGCTACCGTCTCGACATCTACAACCGCATGGGCGAGCGCATTTTTTCCACCACACAGCTCTCCGACTGCTGGGACGGCACCACCCGCACGGGCAAAGCCCTTCCGCAGGGAGCCTACGTCTATCAGGCTCGATGCCATCACGCCGACGGCACCACAAAAACCTATACCGGCACCGTCCTCCTCTTGCGATAAAGAATAAAACCTATAAGTCCTATAAGCTAAAAAACAAATAGTAATGCTAATAGCCCTATACATCCGCCATATCGAAGACGACTCGCGCCAGCAGATAGACCGTCTCGTGGGTATCTTGAACAAAAATGGCATCGACACCGACATCGTCACCGACTCGCTGCCCGACCGCCCCTACGATTTCCTCTTTTCCATCGGGGGCGACGGCACCCTTCTCAGTTCCGTCCACCTCATCGGTAGCCGAGACATCCCCGTGCTCGGAGTCAATTTCGGCCACCTCGGATTCCTCACCACCACCGGGCGCGACAACCTCGACACCCTCGCTGCCGACCTCCTTGCCCAACGCTACACCCTCGAACCCCGCACCCTCCTCCATGTCGAGGCACACCACAACGCCGACACTCTCGCCACCTTCGCCCTCAACGAGGTGAGCCTCCACCGTTTCGACGATGCACCCCTGCTGCGCACCGACCTCTTTGTCGGCGACGACTTCGTGGCCAACTACGCCGGTGACGGTCTTATAGTCGCTACTCCCACAGGCTCCACCGCCTATTCACTCAGCTGCGGCGGCCCCATCCTAACGCCCGACAGCGGCTGCTTTGTCATCACTCCCATCGGAGTGCACAACCTCACCCTACGCCCCATCATCGTGCCCGACACCGCCTTGTTGCGGTTGGTCACACACCCCTCACCGCAGCAGTTCAGCCTCGGCATGGACTCGCGCCGCAAGCACCTGCCCTATGGCGCCGAAATACGGCTGAGCCGCGAAGACTTCAAAGTACGCCTTGTCCGCCTTGGCAACCAAAGTTTCTTCACCGCCATTCACCAGAAACTCGGCTGGGGAGTATAGGTTCTGGACCACGGGCATCTTGCCCGTCATGTCTTTCCTTAGTTTCATTGTTGAAAAAAACAGGTAATTGTTACTTCTTTTATGCTGCACCTGCTGGAGAAAGCGTAGTCGATTTCTGTATCCGGCTCTGCATACCCATACTGTTTTCTCCATCCGCTTTCGACAGGTGCGCCTTCCGCACCATAGCCTTCAGACATAGTCTCCCCTTGCATCGAATAGATTCCGATAAACTCTCCCAC
>JAEEGF010219016.1_pt1 | contig 32771 bp, 25 predicted proteins | sample 9134171 | NCBI WGS metagenome assembly JAEEGF01 (sample SAMN16246542, study PRJNA631951) | gut metagenome | biome: gut microbiome; feature: rumen; material: AP-attached | host: Bos | place: Iran: Karaj | collected 2018-10
CCGAGGCCTCTATTATTTTGAGAACGGTCTGGTGCGTGGCCGCACCGACTTCCTCTGTGGCAAGGGCGATGCCTATTTCAATCAGGTGGACATCCAGATGTGCATGAACACGGGTGGTTACATCGCTGTTCCCTCCAAGAGCATCAAATACGGCTATGTGTTCAAGGACTGCACCATCAAGGGCGAGAACAGCCGCCTCAACGGCAACTATACGCTGGGCCGTCCATGGGGACAGGGCACCCCCATCGCCCTATGGATAGACACAAAGATGGAAATCATCCCCTCGGCTGCAGGATGGAATGAGATGAGCAACGGATGGCCCAAGCGATTTGCCGAGTACAACTCGATGACCGCCAACGGAACAGCAGTGGATCTGAGCAAGCGCAAGACCGTGTTTGGCGACGGCCATCCCAACAACCCGCGCCTTACCGCCGAGGAGGCAGCCGAGGCTTCGAATATGGAGAACATGTATGGTGAATGGAATCCAAGACTGGCAGCAGAGCAGGCTCCTGTCCCCACCCATGTGATGCTCTCAGGCACCTCTTTGACATGGGACAACAGCAACTATGCTTTGCTCTGGGCGATAGTCAAGGACGGCGCCGTGGTGGACTTCACCACCACACCTTCTTATACCGTAGATGATGCCTCTGCACAATATGCCGTGCGAGCCGCCAATGAGATGGGCGGTTTGGGCGAGGCAGTCCAGGCCACCGTGAGCGATGGCATCCATTCGCTTGACGCACCTGTGTCTGGTGACAACGCCATTTACAATTTGCAAGGCATCCGTGTCAGTCAGCCACGTCAGGGAGTCTATATTGTCAATCGCCGCAAAATGGTTGTAAGGTAGTTGAAAGTTTTCCATTGATGAATGCAAGATTCTCATTTTTGTCAACCCTCCTGATATCGGCAGCAGGAGTGATGGCTCAACCCTCAGACACCACCTTCGTTTATCTCAAGGGAGGTGTCGTGGATGCATATCCTTCAGACTTGGCGCAGGTGGGGCCCTTGACGGATGACGGGATGGAAATCATCTGGGGCGACAAGACCATTGTCAGATATGCCGTAGGAGATATCGAGCGAGTCAGCCATGAGGCACCGGAAGGTCTGTCGCAGTTGACGATGTTCAAGATCAACAACAAATACAATGACCAGGTCTACACAGACGTAGAGGCAGACATTGTGGGTGATGAAGTGATCTTGCAGATAGGATGTATCGGGAAATGGCTGACCCCCTCTTTCCAACTGTCGGATGAACGAGCCACAGCCTATATTGGCAGTGAGAAACAGCAGAGCAAGGTAAGCCGGCATCGTTTTGCAAATGATATTGTTTACACCGTCGCCCTACCAGACATGCAGGTTCTCCGACGTTATCAGTTGACGGAAGAGGTGTGGAGTGAGACCACTCCAACTGTGATACCCCTGACATTGACTGTGGACCAGTTTTCCACCAATGCCCCCAGCAACTATGACGAGGGACTTGACAAAATGCTGGATGGCAAACCGTCAACCTTCTTCCACTCTACTTGGGGAGAAGGGAAATATCAGAAACTGCCTGAAAACGACTGTCCGTATATCGACATACGGTTGGATGAGCCTTTGAACCATGTGCAGTGGACGATGACGACACGAAGTGATGCGAATCGGATGCCACAGAAGATCGAACTGCTGGCCTCGGCAGACGGGACACAATGGAAAAGCGTCAGAGTCTATACGGTCTCAGACGGTCTTCCGGTCACTCCCGGCGACACCTTCATCTCACCAGTGGAAGATCTCGGCGGCGACTATGGTTGGTTAAGGCTCAAATTGTTGGAGGCATCCTATAAAAACTACTTCTGCGTGGCAGAACTGAGTATCGCCAAAGTGGTCGTGAATGACGGAGAAGGGCCACAGTTGTTGGAACCAGCCACCTATGAATATAAGATGGAGCCTTACGGCCGTGATTATCATGTTCGTGTGGACTGGTTGGCAGACCAGGCAGAAAAGGTGCCTGCTGTTCACATCAAAACAACCAACGGCCAGATGATCAGCAGCAAGACCACTTATCTGGATGCAGAAATATCTATCGATGGGGCAGGGGTGTTCCCGTCGATGGAAGCAACCCCGGTGCATATCAGAGGCCGTGGCAACAGCAGTTGGAGTTCTGACCCATGGAGCAAGAATCCCTACAGGTTGAAATTTGACGAGAAGGTAAAACCTTTCGGCCTCACCAAGGGGAAAAGTTGGGTGTTGCTGGCCAATAAGATGAAAGGGTCGATGATGACCAATGCCATCGGCATGAAGGCGGCATGTCTGGCAGGAACTGCGGGAGCCAATCATGTCATACCGGTGGAACTGTACATCAACGGACAATATAGGGGAAGTTATAACTTTACGGAGAAAGTGGGACTCGCCAACAACAGCATCGACCTCGATGATGAAGAGAATGCCGTATTGCTTGAACTGGATTCCTACTATGACGAGACTTACAAATTCAGGAGCAATCCCTACAATCTGCCAGTCAATATCAAGGAGCCCGATTTCAGTGAGGGACTGAGCAGTCTGACACAGGCCGATGTGATGTCAGACTTCAACAAGGCCATGAGTCAACTGAAAAACGGAAACATCGATGAGGCTTTCGACCTTGAGTATCTTGCACGATTTTTGTTGGTCAGTGAATTGATTGAGAATTATGAGTTGATGCATCCGAAGAGCACGTTCTTGTATAAGGAGAATCTCAAGGCTGGCAGCAAATACATCTTCGGTCCCGTATGGGATCTCGATTGGGCATTTGGTTATGAACTCACCCGTAACTACTGCCGCAGTGAGCAGATGGCCGACTATTTCAACAGGGTCAGGATGGAAGTAAGTCAATGGGCACGTGATTTGAGATATCTCAACAAGAAACCTGACCGTGTCTATTACAAAGTGTGGACCCAGTTCATGACTTATGGTCTGAGTGAACTCCTTGATTTCTGTGAGGACTATTATGCCTTTGCACACCCGTCATTTGAGAACAACCAGCAGATATGGAGCGATGGCGCCAACTATGAGGCGTTTGCCGGCAATGCAAGGAACTGGCTCGAGCAGAGGGCCAACTATGTATATGGCCATCTGACACCATACGATCTGACAGAGGAGGAACTTGACCCTCTGACAGGAAAGCAAGAAGTACAGATCGCAGAATGCGGGGATGATGAGAAATCGGGATGGGCTGATGTCTACAACCTTCAGGGTCAGTGTGTGAAGCGCCATGTAGATATCAATCATCTGCGTAGCAACCTTTCCCCAGGCATCTATGTCATCAATGGCCGCAAAATAGTTGTGAAGTAGTCTGTTAGGTTTTCTATCTGGAAAGAAAAGATGATTAAACCTGTTCAAAGATCCTCAATCTGTTCTTTGCTGAGACCGGTGATCTCGGCGATATCATCTGGTGAGAAACCCTTTTGTTTCATACGCCTGGCACTCTCTGTCTTTGCTTCCTCCATTCCTTCCGCACGTCCTTCCGCACGTCCTTTCTCCAGTCCAATCTCCATTCCAGAGCGTTCCCCTTTCTGACGTGCGGTTTCCACTACGTTGATAAGGTCGCGGTATACTTTCACACTCTCCTCGTAGTCGAATCGCTCCTCGGGTGAGAGTTTGGCTACCTCGGCCTGCTCAAAGAGGCGGGTGAAGACACGTTCCTGCAAGGCTGCAGGACGCTCCATCAGACGGGAGAGGTTGCGCAGCACATACAGCCACTTGTCGAACATTGTCACCAATTCGTCCTCCGTCTTGCGGAACTTGGGCATCTCCAGATAGACAAAGGTCAGTTTGTCATAAAATACGTGCTTGTCCTCCACGTCCATCAGTTTTACCTCATGGTGCATGCAGTCATCGGGATACTCGTCGTCGGGGAAAACAAAGTTAAGGATACCCACGGTATACACCCCCTTGAGTTGGAAGTCCCAGTCGCCGCGCTGTGCTTGCTCGCGTATGGGGAAGGTGGCATAGAACACGCTGCGGTCCTTGAAGTAGTTCTGCTCCGCCTTTTGCATCTCCACGATGAACTTCTCTCCCTTGGTATTCTCGCAATATACATCAAACACAGCCTTGCGGTCTATCATGCCACTGCCTAACTGCTCGCTGTTGCGGTAGGTGATGTCGCGTATCTCCTCATGTCCCTCAAAGAGCGCATTGAGGAAACTGATGAGCAATTCCTTGTTCATCTCGGTGCCGAACAGTTTTTTGAAACCGAAGTCGGTGTATGGGTTGATGTATTTTCCTTCCATAGTCTTATCTTTGATTGCAAAATTAGGGAAAAAGTATGAAAGAAGCAAATTATGGGATAATTGTTTGTCTTTTTTCCTTTGAGGTAAAATGGGACTGTATCCATGACAGTGTGTCCTATCACAAATGCGACAGGTCTATCGCCTGTGCGGACGCGATACATCGCGTCCCTACCTGCTGCATTCTTGTCATGGCATTTTGGGGGGATTTCTTGGAAAAACTAAAAAAGGCGTTTCTTTTGCTGATTTGTCATCTTATTTTTTTATATTTGCATCCTCTATCTACTACAACCGTAAATCTGTTAACACCTGGATCAGCATGATAAGACGTTACATATTGTTATCACTCCTGTTTTTTGTGGCCTCCCTCTGTGGCGCCCAGAAAATCAACAGGGAACAGGCTGAAAGGAAAGCCATGACCTTTATGAGACAGATAGGAGTGCATGTGGAGAAGGGATTGTCATCTGCCCATTTCTCACATCTCTCCATTGATGAGGCACCCATCTATGTGTTCAATGCGACAGATGGCAACGGCTTCGTCATTGTTTCCGGTGATGGTCAGACAGAGGAAATCTTGGGCTATGGCACAGACTGCCAGTTCGACGAGAAACGGTTGAGCGAGACGATGAGGGAATGGCTGTCGGGCTATGCGAGTCAGATCACAGACCTGCAGAAAAGCCGCATGAAAAACACTCCCATGAAAGTCAGCATGCACCCCGCTGTCGGGAAGTTGATCACGTCTCAATGGGACCAGGGTGAGGCCACCTCTACCGGTAATGCATACAACCAGTTGTGCCCCTCCATCAATGGGAAGCGCTGTGCTGTGGGTTGTGTGGCCGCCGCCATGGCTCAGGTGATGCGTTACCACCGATGGCCCACAGACTATTGCCGTCAGATACCTTCATACACTTCCAATGCGACGCTCGGACAACTGAAAGGTCTTTCGAAGTTGAAATTCGACTGGAATAATATGCTCGACCGCTACGATGAAGGTCAGACGGACAAGGAATGCAAGGCCGTAGCACAGTTGATGCAATACTGCGGATATTCCGTGTCGATGGACTATGGCACCACCACATCAAGCGCCACTTTCCACGATGCAGCCAAGGCCCTCAGGACCTATTTCGATTATGACCTCAATACACGGTATGTGGACCGTTGTGATTATTCTGCGGAGGGATGGGACAATCTGATATATGATGAGATCAGCAATGGGAGGCCGGTGCTCTATACAGGCTTCAATCCAGGTGGCGGCCATGCCTTCATCTGTGACGGTTACGACGGAAATGGTTTTTATCACGTCAACTGGGGATGGGGCGGCTACTGCAACGGCTATTTCAAGTTGTCCATCCTCAATCCCAGGGGAGGAGGCATTGGAAGCAGTTCGTCAAACAATGGTTATTCCGTCAATCAGGGTGCCATCGTAGGCATCAGGAAGCCGACCAATGCGACATACGAGTTGCGCACGCTGTCACTGATGGATTTCAAGCGCAGCGGACACACCCTCACCGTCCAATATGTCAACTACACGGGAATTGCCGGAACCTTTGACTATGGGTTCGCTTATCAGAATGTGAGCGAAGGCGGTGACTCCTACCAAACAAGGAAGAGTTCAGCCTCCTTCGAACCGATGGTTGTGCGTTCCTACAACCTGGACCTCGATAAGGTCGGCCTCAGCGACGGCACCTACAATTTCTATCCTTACACCATCCTCTCGGGAGGGAAATGGTATCACATGACCTGTGACTTCACAAAGTATTATGAGGTGAAGGTGAGCGGAGGCCAAGTGTCAAAAATCACCTATCATCCTATCAGTTCTTTGTTCATCAGCAGCCTTGAATGTGTGAGCAGTCACGTCGTGAACCAGCCACAGGAGATAAAAATCTCCATCAAAAATGAGGGAGAGGAATACTCAGACAAGTTGTATCTCTTTGCATCGAAGACAAACAACAAGGGCAAATACGTAGATGAGATATGCCTTCCCGTGGAGTCGGGAGGGGAGGAACAGGCCTCACTCTTTTTCAAGCCCAATTCCACCGGGAAATGGAAAATATGGCTTGACATTGTGGAAGACGGTTCGTCGGGGCTTTCTCCCTGGGAGATCGATATCGTCGGTCCTCCCACATCCAAAACAAATCTCAAGGTGGTGTCGTATGAGATTATTCCGAGCACTGATGTGATCTTCAAGGCCAAAATCAAGAACAACAGTTCGGAAGGGTACTACCAGCCCATTCTATGTTTCTTGTTTCAAAGTCAGAAACAATACAACATAGATTATCAGAAGACACGCCATCTGAACTTAGGACCAGGTGAGACCACCGACCTGGAGTTTTGCTTTGAGAGTCTGGAGATGGGAAAGACCTACAGTGTGCACATGAGAGATTACATCAACCATCAGTCGGAAGAGACGGAATGGTTGGGCAACAGTTATAAATTCACCATCAACAATATGGATCAACCAACGGACATCACTTTCACCCACCGTCCGTCCGCTCCTGTGAATGTCTATTCCATCTCAGGAGTGCTTCTCCGGGAGAAGACCACCACACTGGAAGGTCTACCCGACGGCATCTACATTGTTGATGGCAAGAAGAGGATGGTTAAAAATTGAAAATTGAAAATTGAAGATTGAAGATTGAAAATTGGAGATTGAAAATTGAAGATTGAAGATTGAAAATTGAAAATTGAAGATTGAGTGGGCATATAATTAAGGGACATACATAAAGTATGCCCCTACATAATTATTTCATCAGGTAGGCCTTGAAATCGGCGAAGTGTCGGGTCATGGGGACGCTCTGCTTCTCTCCGCGCATGAAGGCAGCGAGGCGGTCGGGAATGGCGATGTCGATGCCTAAGATCTCATCGACCTTCTCCTTGAACTTGGCGGGATGGGCTGTCTCACCAAACACGCCGACCTCGTTTTCGCGCAACTGTTCGCGCAGGGCGCGGTATCCGCATGCGCCATGAGGGTCGAGCACATATCCTGTGCGGGCATAGCACTCGCGCATGGTCTCCCGGATGGCGTCGTCGTTGTAGGTGGCTCCGCTGATATACGAGGTGATGCGCTCGTGGCTCCCTCCGTAGAGGTCGTATACACGGGCGAAATTGCTCGGGTCGCCCACGTCCATCGCATTGGCAAGAGTCTGGATGCTGGCCTTCGGTTCGTAGCGCCCCGTCTGCAGGTAGTTGTAAAAGATGTCGTTGGCGTTGTTGGCTGCGATGAACCGTGAGATGGGCAATCCCATCTCTGCGCCGAAGAGACCGGCTGTGATGTTGCCGAAGTTGCCGCTGGGGACGCACATCACCATCCGCTCAGCCAGTCCGAGAACCTTCATCCGTGCGTATGCGTTGAAGTAGTAGAACGCCTGGGGTAGGAATCGCGCCACATTGATGGAGTTGGCGCTTGTGAGACGTCTGCGCTGGTTGAGGTCAGGGTCGAGGAAGGCCTGCTTCACCAGTGCCTGGCAGTCGTCGAACACACCATCGACCTCGATGGCGGTGATGTTGCGGCCCAGTGTGGTGAACTGACACTCCTGTATCGGACTGACCTTCCCCTTTGGATAGAGGACATATACATGGATGCCCTCGACACCGAGGAAGCCGTTGGCTACAGCCGACCCCGTGTCGCCGCTGGTGGCTACGAGCACATCCACCTGTCCTGCGCTCTCCTGACGGATGAAGTATTGCAGCAATCGTGCCATGAAACGTGCGCCGACATCCTTGAAGGCCAAAGTTGGCCCATGGAAGAGTTCGAGTGAATAGATATTGTCATCCACTTTCACGACAGGGCAGTCAAAGGACAGCGTGTCGTAGACGATGCGGCGCAAGTCCTCGGCTTCCACATCCTCACCGAAGAAGGCATCGGCGACAGTGTAGGCGATTTCCTGGAAGGACATCTGGTCGATTTTGTCGAAAAAATCCTTGGGGAGTTGCTTGATGCGCTCGGGCATGTAAAGCCCTCGGTCGCTGGCTAATCCCTTGACGACAGCCTCATGAAGTGTGGCTGTCGGTGCTTGGCGGTTGGTGCTGTAGTATTTCATTTTTTGGGATTTTCTAGATGGACTAGATATACTAGATATTCTAGATATACTAGATTTACTTAATATTCTAGATTTACTAGGTGGGATAGATATTATAGTTTTTTTAGAGGCTCATCAGAGCGTGCATGAATTGTTCGAGGCGGAGAAGACCATAGGCGCCGCTCACACAACTGACCTCATCGTAGCAGGTCACGTCATCGGGCTGGATGCCGCGATGCCAGAAAAGGAAAGGCACCGGCTCGCTGACATGGATGCGTTTCTCCACAGGAGTGGGGTGGTCGGGCAGCACGGCGATACACACCAGTTCGTCCCATGTGGTCACCTCCTCATAGATGGGCTTGACGATGCGCTGGTCGAGGTATTCGATGGTGCGCACTTTTAGGTCGAGATCGCCGTCATGGCCAGCCTCGTCGCTCGCCTCCACATGTAGGAAGACGAAATCTTCTTGGCGCAGGGCCTCGATGGCAGCACTGGCTTTGCCTTCATAATTGGTGTCGGACAGTCCGGTGGCACCCTCCACCTCGATGATACGCAGGCCCGCATAGTGGCCTATGCCCTTGATGAGGTCGACGGCGGAGATGACGCTGCCCGACTTCACTTGGGGGAACATCTCGCTGATGGTGGGCATTGACGGACGGTAACCCGGGCTCCATGGCCAGATGGAGTTGGCCTCATCGTGCCCGTTTTCTCTCCTTGCGCGGTTGAAGGGATGCTCTGCGAGCAGTTGATGAGACCGCAGGATGAGGTCGTTGATGAGGTCGGCCGTTTCCTGTGGGGTGAGCCGTCCTTCCTCATGCAAGTTCTCGCAGCCAGCCTCAGGCTTTACCAGAAGAGGTTGCCAGGGCTCGTCGGGATGGTCGTGCGGCGGTGAGCAGGTGATGTGCTTGCTGCCGCCACGGATGACCAGCAGATGGCGGTATTGGATGCCCGTGATGAAGTGCACACGGTCGCTGCCGAGATGCTCGTCGAGGTAATGGATGAGCACATCGGCATCTTGGGTCTGGAGATGCCCGCCGTGGTGGTTCTTGATGCGTCCGTCGGCCAGGCAGATGATGTTGCAGCGGATGGCCATATCGTCGGGCCTCATCTCATATCCGATGGAAGCCGCCTCCAGCGGACCGCGTCCCTCATACACTTGGTTGAGGTCATATCCCAGGATGGCGGTGTTGGCCACTTCCGACCCCGGAGGGAATCCCTCGGGCACGGTGATGAGACGGCCTGTGCGCCCCTCGCGCGCCAGTTGGTCCATATAGGGTGTTTTTGCAAACTGCAAAGGAGTTTTGCCGCCGATGGCGCTGATGCTGTGATCAGCCATGCCGTCGCCTAATATAATAATATGTTTCATGCGAAGGGAACCGATTAGATGTTGGCGATGCTCATGATGTTGGCGAAGACACCTGCAGCGGTGACGCTTGCACCTGCACCATAGCCTTGTATGAGCATGGGAAATTCACGGTAGCGCTCAGTGGTGAGCATGACGATATTGTTGCTGCCCTGGAGGTTGTAGAAAGGATGCCCCTGTGGCACCTCCTGCAAGGCGACATTGGTCTTGCCGTGGTCCATCGTGGCCACGAAGCGCCATCGCTTGCCCTCTTTCTCCAACTGCTTGCGTCGCGCCTCAAAATCAGCGTCGAGGTCGGGCAGGTGTTTCCAGAACTCCTCCAGACTGCCACTGAAGAACTCGTCGGGTATAAAGAGTTTTTTCTCCACGTCGGCTTGTTCCACCTGATAGCCAGCCTCGCGGGTGAGGATGACGAGTTTGCGCACCACATCGGTGCCGCTCAGGTCGATGCGTGGGTCGGGTTCGCTGTATCCTTCTTCCTTCGCCTGTCGCACTGTCTGTGAGAAGGGCACATCGGCAGAGATGGCATTGAAGATATAGTTGAGCGTACCACTGAGGACAGCCTCTATCTTGAGAATCTTGTCGCCAGAGTTGCACAGGTCGTTGATGGTGCCGATGATGGGCAGGCCAGCGCCCACATTGGTCTCATAGCGGAACTTCACGCCGCGCTGCAGGGCCGTGCGCTTCAGTTGGCGATAGGTGTCGTAGTCCGACGAGGCGGCAATCTTGTTGGCAGCGATAATGCTGATGTTGTGTTCCAGGAACGACTGGTAGAGACTGGCCACCTCACGGCTGGCAGTGCAGTCGACAAACACGCTGTTGAAGATGTTCATGCCGATGACCTCATCATGAAGCCGCTTGATGTCGCTGGGCTCCGAGGCGGCCAGCAGTGTTTTGTAGTCGTTGAGGTCGATGCCGTCGCGGGTGAAGACAGCCTTTTTTGAACTGGCGATACCCACCACGTTGAGTTTCAGCCGGCTGCTTTCCTTGAGTTGCTCATACTGGGAGCGTATCTGCTCGATGAGTTTGCTGCCCACCGTGCCTATGCCACAGATGAAGAGGTTGAGCACCTTGTATTCGGAGAGGAAGAAAGAGTCGTGGATGACGTTGAGCGACTTGCGCAGGAACCGTCCCTCGACGACAAACGAGATATTGGTCTCCGAGGCACCCTGTGCACATGCGATCACGCTGATGCCGCTGCGGCCGAGAGTGCCGAACAATTTGCCCGCGATGCCTGGGGTGTGCTTCATGTTCTCACCCACGATGGCGATGGTGGCCAGTCCGCTCTCTGCGTGCATGGGGAACATGGCGCCGGTCTCTATCTCCTTGGCGAACTCAGCGTTGAGCACATCGACAGCCGACTGTGCTTCGTCGTCGCGCACACCGATGGAGGTGGAGTTCTCTGAAGAAGCCTGCGACACCATGAACACGGAGATGCCGTTGGCAGCAAGTGCGGAGAAAATGCGGCGGTTGACACCGATCACACCCACCATAGAGAGGCCGGTGACAGTGATGAGGGTGGTGCCGCTGATGCTGGAGATGCCCTTGATGGGCTTCTGGTCGTTGGTCACCTTTTCCTTGATGATGGTGCCTTGACCAGTAGGGTTGAAGGTATTCTTCACCAGTATGGGGATGTTCTTCACGCATACCGGGTATATCGTGGGAGGATAGATGACCTTGGCGCCGAAGTTGCAAAGTTCCATGGCCTCCACATAACTCAGTTCGTTGATGGTGTAGGCAGTTTTGATGACCTTAGGGTCGGCGGTCATGAAACCGTCGACATCGGTCCATATCTCCAGACACTCCGCATCGAGGGCAGCGGCGATGATGGCAGCGGTGTAGTCGCTGCCTCCACGTCCCAGGTTGGTCACCTCACGGGTGTCGCGGTCGCGGCTGATGAAGCCAGGGACGAGCGACACGCGGGGCAGGTCGGCGAAGGCCTCGCGCACCAACTGGTTGGTCAGTTCGCTGTCGAGGGTGTGTTTGCCGTTCTTGCGGAAGGTTTTGATGAACTCGCGCGCGTCATGCCACCGTGCCCCCTTGATGAGTGTGGCGACGATGTTGCTGCTCAGGCGCTCGCCGTAACTGACGATGGCGTCGAGGGTCTTCTCGCTGAGGTCATGAATCAAGTAAACTCCGAAATAGATGCTCCTCAGTTGCTCGAAAAGCGAGTCAATGGTGCTGAAGAGTTGCTCGCGCTTGCGTGGCTCGGTGATGATAGTGTCAATCATCTGATGATGGCGGTCCACCATCGCCTGGAACTCGTCGCGGTATCGCTCATCGCCTTTCAGGGCGAGTTTGGATGTGGCTATCAACTTGTCGGTGATGCCTCCGAGGGCACTGACTACCACCACCACAGGTTGGCGTCGCGACTCTGTCTCTACAATACGTTTTAAACTAAGAATGCTTTTTACGGAACCAACGGATGTTCCGCCGAATTTTAATACTTTCATTGTTTTTATTTCATTTGGTACCCCAATACAAATGGGGCTTCATCCTAAATTCGGCGCAAAATTACGAATATTCGTTGAAACTGACGAAAAAAACGACAAAATAGTTCATAGTTTGTATGAAAGACCGCTGTGATGGCTGTTTGCCGCCAGGTGCATAAAAATGCTGTTCCATGTAACTGATGCCCTGAATCACCATCACAAGGATGAAGAGGAGCATCACGAGTTACATGGAACCAGCATGTCGGTTGGTTATCTCACAAAGCGACTGCGTCTTTTTTGTAGTCTGCTTTTTAGAAATAGGAGGAACTAACCGTTAATTTTAAAAGGAACTATAATCATTCTTTTGGTACGGACTGCATAACCGTTCTGCTTACCCGGATTCCATTTGGGCATCGCCTTAATCAACCGGAGAGCCTCCTGGTCAAGTAGTGGGTCAACCCCGCGTGAGACTTTTTCGATGGTGATAGAGCCATCTTTCTCGATGATGCATTGTACGATGACCCGTCCCTGGATGCCGTTATTTGCGGCTGCGGCAGGATAGCGTAGGTTGTTTGTCAGCCATGAATGCAGATTTTGCTCTCCACCAGGGAAGGAGGGCATTACTTCAGTCACGTCATACACAGTGTTGTCATTGGATTTTTGAGGCATCTCTCTCTGGAAGTCACGGTGTCTTCTTACCTCAGAACCATTCTGGTTGAAATCCTGTCTTTGGGGTGTTCTGAATGAGTTGGGTGTTCTGTTGCTTTTTCTCGTTGGCATGTTCTTGCGTTGCATTGTTCCTCTGTCGTTTTGGGCAGGAGCGCTTGTGCAGCACAGGAAAGCAACCATCAGGATGAATAAGCGGATGATCATTCTTTTTGTTTTCATAATGTTAAGGTGTTTTGAGTTGATGAGAGTAAAGTTTTTTTGTTATCAGTTACACACATATCAGACTACAAAGTTAGCATATATTATTGAAACTTCCAAACAAACAATCACGAATGTATCAAAAAAAGAAGGGGAGTGAATATAAGTTGCGGTTGGAAAAGAAAATAAAATGGCGTTTTATTTTGCTTTTCCCTCACCTTGCACTATCTTTGCAGTATCAAACTGCTATCAACGCATCACCCATGAAAATCATTGACGCACATAGCCATTTATGGCTCAGGCAGGACACCTCGTGGAACGGCATGAAAATCAGCCCTTTACCCAATGGGCGGAGCATGTTTCTTGGCGAGGAGGTGCAGATGCTGCCCCCATTTATGATTGACGGGCGGAATACCGCCGAAGTGTTTATCTCCAACATGAACTACGCGCAGGTGTCGGCAGCCGTCGTCGTGCAGGAGTTCATCGACGGACAGCAAAATGAGTACCTTGACCAGGTCAGACGCCAGTATCATGACCGCTTCTTCGTATGCGGTATGGCAGACTATCTCCATCCTGGATTTTTTGCTGAGGCCGCCGACCTCATTGACGCTGGTTTCCCAGGCATTGCCATCCCCGCACACCGCATCATCACCGACAAGAAACGTGTGATGCTCAACAGCGAAGAGATGATGCGAATGTTCAAACTGATGGAGCAGCGGGATATCATCCTCTCCATCACCCTGGCAGACGGCGACATACAGGTGGCGGAGATGCGCGAGGTGATTCAGGAGTGCCCACGTCTGAAAGTGGCAGTCGGTCATTTCGGCATGCCTACCAGAGAAGGGTGGCATGAGCAACTCAGTCTGGCCCGCTACGACAACGTGATGGTGGAGTCGGGAGGCATCACCTGGCTTTACAATGCCGAGTTCTATCCCTATCCCTCAGCCATCAGGGCCATCAAGGAAGCCATCGACCAGGTGGGAATAGGCAAACTGATGTGGGGCAGCGACTATCCGCGCACCATCACTGCCATCACCTACCGGATGTCGTATGATTTCATCACGAAGAGCAGCGAACTCACCGAAGAGGAGAAAGCCCGTTTCCTCGGAGAGAATGCCAGGGAGTTTTATGGATTCCAGCATCTGGTGGATCTGCCGTATGTGAAGAATATGTCGGAGTGAACTCCAGACTGGTGCCAGGCTGCGGCAGAACCGCAGCATACGGAGAAGGCAGACGAATCTAAACTTACTTTTACATAATATAAAAAAATGAAAACAAACTATCCTAAAATCGGAATCCGCCCCACTATTGACGGTCGTCAGGGCGGTATCCGCGAAGGCCTTGAGGAAAAGACCATGAACCTCGCCAAGGCCGTGAAAGAACTGATCGAAACAAATCTGAGAAACGGTGACGGCAGTCCTGTGGAGTGTGTCATCAGCAACACCACCATCGGCCGTGTGGGTGAGAGTGCCGCCTGCGCAGAGCAGTTTGAGCGTGCGGGTGTCGGTTCCACCATCACCGTGACATCCTGTTGGTGTTACGGTTCTGAGACGATGGACATGAACCCCCACTATCCGAAGGCCGTGTGGGGATTCAATGGTACGGAGCGCCCCGGTGCCGTCTATCTTGCCGCTGTCCTCGCCGCTCACGCCCAGAAAGGTCTGCCCGCCTACGGCATCTATGGGCACGACGTGCAGGATCTCGACGACAACACCATCCCCGAGGATGTGGCAGAGAAAATTCTCCGTTTTGCCCGTGCGGCCCAGGCAGTGGCGACGATGCGCGGCAAGTCGTACCTGTCTTTGGGCAACACCTGCATGGGTATCGCCGGTTCGATAGTCAATGCAGATTTCCTGCAGCAATATCTCGGCATGCGAACAGAGTATGTGTCATTGGTGGAAATCCTCCGCCGTGTTGATTTCGGCATCTACGACAAGGAGGAGTTCGCCAAGGCCATGAAATGGGTGGAGAAATACTGCAAGCCCAATGAGGGACATGACTATAATGAGGACCGCCCGCTCTTCCCGGGAACTCCGATGACGACCTTCAATGGTAAGGGAAAAGGCAAGAACCGCCAGGAAAAGGACGAGGACTGGGAGTTCACAGTCAAGACGATGATGATCATCCGCGACCTGATGCAAGGCTCAGACCGTTTGCTGGAAATGGGTTACAAGGAGGAAGCCATCGGTCACAATGCCATCGCCGCCGGTGTGCAGGGTCAGCGTCAGTGGACCGACTACAAGCCCAATTTCGACTTCCCAGAGTCACTGATGTGCACCTCGTTTGACTGGAATGGGCCTCGTGAGGCCAATATTCTCGCCACAGAGAACGATTTCCTCAACGGATTGTCGATGCTGTTCGGCCATCTGCTCACCAACAAGGGAGTGATGTTCTCGGATATCCGCACCTATTGGAGTCCTGAGGCCGTGGAGCGTGTCGCCGGCAAACGTCCCGAAGGAGGTGCTGCAGGCGGCTTCATCCACCTCATCAACAGTGGTGCCACCACATTGGATGCCACTGGCGCCATGACAGACGAAGAGGGAAAGCCCACCATGAAACCGCATTGGGAAATGACAGATGCCGATGCAGAAGCATGTCTGAAAGCCACCAGTTGGATGCCCGCCGACCGCGACTATTTCCGTGGCGGTGGCTATTCGTCGCATTTCCTCACCAAAGGCGGAATGCCCATGACGATGCTGCGCATCAACATGGTGCAAGGACTCGGACCTGTGCTCCAACTCGCAGAGGGATGGACGGTGGACCTCGACCCAGAAGTGAACGATATCCTCGACAAGCGAACTGACCCAACCTGGCCAACTACCTGGTTCGCACCCCGTCTCGACTCGACAAAGGATGCCTTCAAGGACGTCTATTCCGTGATGAACAACTGGGGAGCCAACCACGGCGCCATCTGCCATGGTCATGTGGGTGCTGACCTCATCACCTTGTGCGCCATGCTGCGCATACCGGTATGCATGCACAACATCGCCGACAAGGACATCTTCCGTCCGGCTGCATGGAATGCTTTCGGCATGGACAAGGAGGGAGCCGACTACAGAGCATGCGCTAATTTCGGACCACTGTACAAGTAGGATTAAGGTTTAAGAATTATGATTACCTCTGCAAAATGGCAGTGCGATGGTAGGGACGCGATGATCGCGTCCGTCAACCCCAAAGCACAACTGTAAGCAGAGGTAATGTCTAAACTCCTAGACTCCTAAACTCCCTAAATACCTAACCCCCTAAACACATAAAAATGGCAAAGTTAATTGAAAAGAAATTCCTGTTTACGTTTATCCTCGTCACTTCGCTGTTTGCGTTGTGGGGGTTCGCCAATGACATCACCAATCCGATGGTGGCGGCCTTTCAGACATTGATGGAACTCACTGCCGCCAAGGCATCCATGGTGCAGTTCGCTTTCTATGGCGGATATGCCACGATGGCAGTGCCAGCCGCCCTGTTCATCCGGCGCTTTAGTTACAAGAGCGGTGTCATGCTGGGACTGGCACTTTATGCCACAGGAGCATTCCTCTTCATTCCTGCGGCAGCACAGCAGAGTTTCACCTTCTTCTGCCTGTCGCTTTATGTGCTTACTTTCGGTCTGGCATTCCTGGAAACGACCGCCAACCCGTTCATCCTGTCGCTGGGCGACAAGAAAACATCCACCCAGCGTCTCAACCTTGCCCAGGCTTTCAACCCCATGGGTTCGCTGTGCGGCATGAGCGTGGCTTCGTTTATTGTACTCCCGCAACTGATTTCCGACCGTCGTGATGCAGCAGGACAGGTTTTCTTCTCAGCGCTGTCAGAGGCAGAGAAAGCCGACATCCGTCTGCACGACCTGGCTGTCATCCGCAATCCCTATGTGGCCATTGGTTGCGTGGTGCTCTTCATGTTCATTGTGTTCGCTATCAGCAAGATGCCGAAAACGGAGAGCGAGGAGCGCAAGGCATTGGGAGAGACACATACCGCACGCGAGACCTTGTCCAATCTGTGGCACAACACCATCTACCGTGAGGGCGTGCTCGCTCAGATGTTCTATGTGGCAGCGCAGATTATGTCTTGGACATTCATCATCCAATATGCCGACAACCTGGGCATCAACAAGGCAACGGCACAGCGCTACAATATCGTGGCGATGGTGATGTTCCTCTGCAGCCGTTTCATCGCCACCTTCCTCATGCGTTATGTCAACACACGAAAGTTGCTCTCCTATTTCGCTGTAGGAGCCGGACTGTGTTCGCTTGGTGCTATTTGCATCGTGGGTATGCCGGGACTATATTGTCTCGTGGGCATCAGTTTCTTCATGTCACTGATGTTCCCCACCATCTATGGCATCGCACTGGAGGATGTCGACAGCCGTGACACCTCACTGGGAGCAGCGTTCCTTGTCATGGCCATTGTGGGCGGAGCCATCATGCCGCCGCTCCAAGGGTCCATCATCGACTTAGGAACCGTCTTCGGGCATCCTGCAGTCAACGCATCGTTCGTGCTGCCGCTCATCTGCTTCATCCTCATCTGCATCTACGGCTACCGCTCGTATAAGAAGGGGATGAGTAAGATTGAAGATTGATTTCGGCGAAGCCGATTGAAGATTGAAGATTGAAAATTAAGGTTTAAGAATTAAGAATTATGATTACCTCTGCAAAAATGGCGGTGCTATGGTAGGGACGCGATGTATCGCGTCCGTCAGCCCCAAATGCCACGACTCGCAGTGCATACGTCTAAACTCCTAATATCCTAATCTCCTAAACTCCTAAACTCCTAAACTCCCAAACTCCTAATCTCCCAAACTCCTAAAAAATGACAGAAGGAACACCCGTGAAAAAATATGGTTGCGCAGTGAAACGGTATGTGCAGACCATGGATCTGAAAGATGAGCCGGAACTGATAGCCCGTTATCGCCGTGCGCACAGCCGTGAGGAGGCATGGAAGGAAATCCAGGACGGCATTCGTCAGGTGGGCATTCTGGAGATGGAGGTGTATATCTTGGGACCCCGCCTTGTGATGATCGTTGAGGCACCAGAGGATTTTCAGTGGGACAAAGCCATGGCGCAGTTGGCCACCCTGCCTCGACAGGCCGAGTGGGAGGAGTTTGTGGCGCAGTTCCAGCGGTGTGACCCCTCTGCCACCAGTGATGAGAAATGGCAGATGATGGAGCGCATCTTCCATCTGTATGAATAAAACGAACGCAAAATTTTGTGAATTGAGAAAAAAAACGTTACTTTTGCACCGATTTTGAAATGTCTCACATCTAATATTGAAAGTTATGAAAAAATTTCTTTTTACTATTGTAGCCGTTTTGATGGCTGCACCGTCATTTGCTCAGTTCAGCAGTGGTGGTTTCTCTATCGATGAGGAACATGTGTATTGGGGTGTACGCTTCGGTATGAATTTTAGCGGAATCAGTGGCGATATTGTAGATGCCGACAAGAGACGCACAGGAATGACACTTGGTGGCGTTGTCGGTCTGCGTGTTACTGAAAACAGCCCGGTATTCCTCGAGAGCGGTCTGTACTACAGCCAGCGTGGTGCCAAGACCTTGAAGGCCCATGAGAAAATAGCTAAAGATCAACTCGAAGGTCATATTAACTATTTTGACATTCCTTTGGTCATCAAGTATGGCTTCCCAATGGAAGACAATATGGCTGTCCTGCCTTTCTTCGGTCCTTATGTTGGTTTTTCTTTGTCAAAAGATTCCAATTGCCTGAAACGCTCTGACATGGGATTCAAGCTGGGCTGCGGTCTGGAGTGGAACAACCTCTATGCAGAGGCCTTCTATCAGTTTGGCGTCGTGAACATTGCTGACAAAGGTTCTTCGCACGGAAGGAACCTCGGTGTCAATATCGGTATCAACTTCTAAAACCGTAATTGTCCGATTAGTCGGACTTGTCGGACTCGTCTGACAAGTCCGACTGATTGTTTAATCATGACCCACGAACTGCAAGTGCGTGTTGTGCCCCGCGTGGCGGCTTCACAGGAGGCCTTGAAACGATACCTGGACGAGGAGCATGGCTTCTCAGCCAGGGAGATTACCCATGTCCGTATTCTACGGCGGAGCATCGACGCGCGGCAGCGTATCATCTATGTCAATCTCAAACTCAGGGTTTATGTGAACGAGCAGCCCGAAGATGATGAGTATGAGCCTATCGTGTATGGCGATGTCAGTGAGTCGCCCCAAGTAGTTGTGGTGGGTGAAGGTCCTGGCGGACTTTTTGCTGCTTTGCGGCTCATCGAACTCGGTCTTCGTCCTGTCGTGGTGGAGCGTGGCAAGGATGTGTCGGCCCGTCGGCGCGACTTGGCAGCCATCACGCGCACCCAGAAGGTAGACGGTGAGAGCAATTATTGTTTTGGAGAGGGTGGGGCAGGCGCCTATTCAGACGGAAAACTATATACCCGCTCCAAAAAACGTGGCAATGTGGAGAAAATCCTACGGGTGTTCTGCCAACATGGAGCATCCACCGCCATTCTCGCTGATGCCCATCCTCATATTGGCACCGACAAACTGCCGCGGGTGATAGCCGCCATGCGCGACACCATCCTCCGTTGCGGAGGAGAGGTGCACCATCAGACACGCATGACCCAACTGTTGACAAAAGGCGACAGCGTGGTGGGCATCGTGGCCGAAGATATGGTTCAGGGCATCATGTGCTCGTTTATGGGACCTGTAATTCTCGCCACCGGCCATTCGGCGAGGGATGTTTACCGCTACCTGCATGCCTCAGGGATCGACATCGAAGCCAAAGGCATCGCTGTCGGTGTGCGACTGGAGCATCCCTCGAAACTGATAGACCAGATACAGTATCATAATCAGGAGGGACGAGGGGCGTATCTTCCCGCCGCAGAATACAACTTTGTGACACAGGTGGACGGCCGTGGTGTCTATTCCTTCTGCATGTGTCCGGGCGGTTTTGTGATACCTGCTGCCACTGGCCCAGAGCAGATTGTGGTCAATGGCATGAGTCCGAGCAACCGTGGCACCCGGTGGTCGAACAGCGGCATGGTGGTGGAGATGAGGGCAGAGGATTTGGAAGGAGACGATCCCCTGCGTGTGATGCATTTTCAGGAAAAACTGGAGCGCAGTTGCTGGATACAGGGCCATCAACAGCAGACGGCTCCGGCCCAGCGCATGTACGATTTTGTCAAGGCACGTTTCAGCCAGAGTCTGCCCGAGTCGTCCTACGCACCGGGTCTTGTGTCGAGTGCGCTCCATGAATGGTTGCCAGAGGAGGTGGCCAACCGCCTGCGTCAAGGATTTGTCGTTTTTGGCAAAAACAGCCGCGGCTTCCTCACCAATGAGGCTGTGCTCATAGCAGTGGAGAGCCGGACATCCTCCCCAGTACGTATCCTCCGCGATGACCTCACTTTGCAGCATGTGCGCCTGCGGGGATTGTTCCCCTGTGGTGAAGGGGCAGGATATGCGGGCGGTATTGTCTCCGCCGGAGTAGATGGTGAGCGTTGCGCCGAGAGATGCGAAGAGTATGTGAGGAGTTTGGGAGTTTAGGAGTTTAGGAGATTAGGAGTTTAGGAGTTTAGGAGATTAGGAGATTAGGAGTTTAGGAGTTTAGGAGTTTAGACGTATGCTCTGCGAGTCGTTGCAATTTTGGTTGGCGGACGCGATACATCGCGTCCCTACCATCACACCGCCATTTTTGCAGAGGTAATCATAATTCTTAATCCTTAATCCTTAATCCTTAATTCTTTCAGTTTTCTCTTTTTTCGTTTCATTTTCTTTTGATTTTTAACAGCAGGGAGGAGAAGAGGGCGAAAGGATTGTTATTGAAAAAGTATTGGAAACATCTGCAAAAATGATAATAGGTGGAAAAACGTATTTTTGCAAAAAATTACATTTCACTTATTATGAACAGATTTTTTTACCAATTCATTTTCCTTTTCGTGGCATTGACAGCCAATGCCCAGAATCCGTATCTCCCGCTGTGGGAGCATCTTCCTGATGGTGAGCCTCGCGTGTTTGAGGATCCCGACCATCCCGGAAAATACCGTGCCTACATCATCGGTTCGCATGATGTCAATTACACCTCCTATTGCAGCAACGACATCCATGCGTGGTCGGCTCCTGTCGAGGACCTGAGCCAATGGCGCGACGAAGGTTCCATTTTCACTTATTATGTCGACGGGCAGTGGGACACGATGTTTGCTCCCGACCTTGTGGAGATCAGGGACAGGGCCACAGGCAAGAAGACCTATTACCTCTATCCCCACTCACGTGGATGGGGCCGAATCGCGATGGTCTGCAAAGGCGACCGTCCTGACGGACCGTTCACCCCGATCAACCTCACGGCAGACGGACGCCGCTGTGTGGAGGGTTCACTGATTGATTTCGACCCGTCGGTGTTCATAGAGAACATCACCGACAAGAAAGACCCTGATTACGCCAAGGGTTTCCGCGCATACGTATTCTATGGTTTCCAGCACTCCACAGCCTGTGAGTTGGACCAGAACACGATGTATTCGAAGCGTGAAGGAACGGAACTCATCGACCCGTTTATCCCTGCTAGCAGTGCCGATGGCCGATTGCTCGACAAGGAAGGCAGTGAGTACAAGGCCCTCTACAAAGGTCAGAACCCATTGGACTTCAATTTCTTCGAAGCGTCGTCCATCCGTCAGGTAGGCAACAAGTATGTGATGGTGTTCAGTGGCTACAGCGGTAAGGAATATGGTTTGGGCAACACCAACAGTGCCCTTCGCTATGCCTATGGTGACTCACCATTAGGTCCTTGGCGTTCTGGTGGCGTTCTGGTGGATTCTCGTGGGGTGGTGCCCAATGCAGACGGCTCCAGGCTCATCACCACCAATGCCGCCCACAACACCCACGGTTCCATACAAGAGATCAATGGTCAGTGGTACGTGTTCTATCACCGTCCGCCCCGCGGTTTTGGCAATGCCCGTCAGGCTATGGCAGCCCCTGTGAAGATCACTTGGGACAAGAAGCCCGTGGCCAAGGGCGGTCAGGTGCGTATCACCGGTTACGACCCCTTTGTGAAAGGCAACGAATGGACGGCCAAAGCCACTGATGGCAATGTATATACCGGAGCCGAAGTGACTAGCGAAGGCTTCCAAATTTTCGGTCTTCCCCCCTACGCCTATTACAGTGCCGGTATCGCCTGCTTCATGACGGGCGGCACCAACAGCAACGAGTGGATGCAGGACAACCATGACGTGTGGAACAACTCGATGGACCTCGCCGGTATCACCAATGGCGGCATCGTCGGCTTCAAGTACTTCGGCTTTGGCGGTTTGGCTCAGGACACGAAGGGTGTGAAAGCCTTTGAGGGAATCAAGAGTGGCGATGGAGCCGTGATGTATCTGAACCTGACCCCCGGCGGACATGGTGCCTTCAAGATTCACGTGTTGCTCGACGATCCCTGGAAGGGAAAGGAGATCGCCGTTCTCGATGTCCCAGCCGATGCAGGTCGTGTAGCCAACATGTACCAGATACAGGCAAAGGGTGTGGAGGGCCTCACAGGCAAGCATGCCATTTATCTCGTGGCAGAAGGACCAGAGGTGCAGCAACCCCAGCAAGGTCGCCCTCAGTGGGGCCGTCAGCAGCAACAGCCTCAGCGCCCCCAGGGACTGTTCGACCTTCACGGAATCGGATTTGCCAAGAGCAGCAATGGTTTGTCTGCACCGAAAGTACCTCAGGTGACAATCACGGTTGACGGGCAGCAGATGAGGCTCCCCAATACCCCTCTCCGCTCATCCAACACCAATGGCTACACCGACTATTCACATTATCAGGCTTATGCTCCTCTGAAAGCCAATTCAGTCATCAAGGCAACAGCATCCGACCCAGAGGTGACCATCGCAGTCAGTCCGGTTGTGGAAGGCCGTGCCACAGTGACATGCACCTATAAGGGCCTGAAGAAGATTTATCTGATTAATTAAAGAACCCTAACCCTTCCTAACCCGCAACCCCTCCCTGACCCTCCCCAAAGGGGAGGGAACTGAGGACGGAGGGCATATAGTAGGGGATTTGGCTTGTTAAAATGTTGGAACTATCCCCATGTGGAAATAAAAATCCCCTCATCTTTTTTAAGGTGAGGGGATTTTGAATGAATGGGTGATGGATTTACAGGTCGCTGTAACTGCCTGAGAAGGTGGTCACATTCATGTCGCCAGTCTGGTAGCCACGCTTGAGCCAGCGCATGCGCTGCTCAGAGGTGCCGTGTGTGAAAGACTCTGGCTGTGAATAGCCCTGTGCCTGCTCCTGCAGATAGTTGTCGCCGATGTGCTGGGCGCAGTTGATGGCCTCGCGCATGTCGGTCTCGTCGAGTGAGCCGAATGCCTCGTCCTCATAGTGTGCCCAAACTCCCGAGTAGTAGTCAGCCAGCAGTTCGAGACGCACGCTGATCTGGTTGGCTGTCTTCTGGTTGGTTTGGCTCATTTGTGAGTGAGCCTTTCCCAGGATACCAAGCAGGTTCTCCACATGGTGTCCCACCTCATGTGCAATCACGTAGGCACGTGCGAAGTCTCCTCCAGATTTCAGTTGTTTCTCCATTTGCTGGAAGAACGATAAGTCAAGGTACAGTTTCTGGTCGGCAGAGCAATAGAACGGACCAACGGCCGATGTGGCACCGCCGCAGTTTGTCTGCACTCTTCCTTTGAAAATGACCAGTGTAGGAGGTGTGTATTGTGCATTGAACTTCTGCTTGAAGACAGCCGTCCACACATCCTCTGTGCTGGCCAGTATCTGCCTGCAGAACTTTACCTGTTCTTCCTCTTCAGGTGAGAAGGTTTGCTGCCCCTCCTCCGTCTGGGCACCGCCCATTCCGCCTGCCTGTTGCAATACATCCATGGGGTTGCCTCCCATCAGCAGCGTGATGATGCCGATGAGAATCATTCCGCCTATACCCATACCGGCCATTGTGCCAGTACTCATTCCTCGGCGATCCTCGAAATTCTCGCTCTCTCTTCTTCCGTCAAGATCCATAATATTAAGGTTTGGTTAATGATTTCTGTTGTTAGTCTGCAAATATACGAAGATTTTTTAAAACGTGCTCTTTTCCGATGATTTTTTTGACAAAAAATGCCAAAAGCCATATTTACATTTCCCTCCGACAAAGATTTTTTGCATGAAAAGTGGTCGAAAATTTGCTGATTCCATCCTTTTTTCATATCTTCGCAACATAGTTAAACAACCCATTCCTTACTATTATGAACAAACACGAGAAATTTGTCATTACCATCAACCGCCAGTTTGGCACTGGTGGTCACGAGGTGGGGGCAGCCATCGCCGAGCGCCTCGGGGTGAAACTGCTTGACAAGCAGATTTTGGAGGCGGTGGCCAAGAGGTTTGACATCGGTGCCGAAACCGTTCAGAAACTGCAGTCACGCAACGAATCGTGGTGGGACGATTTCACCCAATTCTACCGTTCCTATATCGTTGACAATGAGTACCATGATCTTGGTCCTGAACTCACCTCTCACGAGTTGTTTGATGCGCAGGCAGCCGTTATCCGACAGATTGCGGAGGAAGAGTCGTGCGTGGTTGTGGGCAGATGTGCCTTCGATATTTTCAGGCATCATCCCAACGCGCTCAAGATTTTCATACACAGTCCGGAGGAGAAGCGCATCAAGCGTATTGTGGAGAAATATGGTGTCTCGTCAGCCGATGCCAAGTTGATGATAGTCGACAACGACTACACCCGAGAACTCTACACCAAGACCTTTACGGGCTCCGAGTGGTATGATGCCCGCAACTATGATGTCACCTTGGATGTGAGTGCTTTCGGACTGAACGGTTCGGTCGACTACCTGTTGGCGCTGATAGGCGAAGGCAGATAGTGCCCTATTTCACCTTCCAGACATTCAGTGTGATGCCGCCGCCTGCTCCTCCCCATGTGGGAGCGCAGACGTAGATGGCATTGTTGAGCCATGCGTACTTGCTGTCGCTGGGAGCCTCAAACTGCGGTGCGGCCCTGAAATAGAATGAGGGTTTCCCCTGTTCGTCGTTGCTGCTGCAGATGACGCCTTTGTTGCGGATGTGGATATACACGCCATCATCGGTTTTGATGGAGTAAATGGCCTCCAGTTCCGTCCGGTTGGTTTTGGGGTCTGCCAGTTGGTAGTCAGCACCTCCGTTGATGATGGTGCCCTTGATCTGTGGTCCCTCAAAAGTGCCGCCAGTGATGGGGATGACAGTCCTCCGTCCGTGAGGTGTCTCGCCGACGGAATAGGCTTCACCGAGCGATACTTTCAGTTGCATGACGAATTCCAGACTTGGAGTCTCGGCAGGGGCAGTGGTTTGCGCGCTGACCGAGAGGGCCAGCATGGTCATGATGACGAATGAGATGATTTTTTTCATGTTGGTAAAGGTTTGGTGTGCAAAGATACCTTTTTTTTTGCTTCTTTGATGGAAAATGTGTAATTTTGCACGATTTTTTATGGACAATAATCTTTAGGCAATGAATATCTCTCTTAAATGGCTGAAGGAATATGTAGATTTTGACCTCTCAGCCGAGGAAGTTTGCGCGGCCCTCACCTCCGAGGGACTTGAAGTGGGCGCGCTTGAGGAAGTGCAAAGCATCAAAGGCGGTTTGAAAGGACTCTATGTGGGTCAGGTGCTAACCTGCGAACTGCATCCCAACTCCGACCACCTGCATGTCACCACCGTTGACTTGGGCAAGGGCGAACCATCGCAGATTGTCTGCGGTGCCCCCAATGTGGCAGCCGGTCAGAAGGTCATCGTCGCCGACCTGGGCAGTGTGCTCTACGATGGCGACAAGGAATTTGTCATCAAGAAGTCGAAACTGCGTGGCGTGGAGTCGTGCGGCATGATCTGTGCCGAGGACGAGATAGGTGTCGGCAGCAGTCATGACGGCATCATCGTGCTCCCTGATGACGCAGTGGTGGGCACACCTGCGGCAGAATACTACCACTTGGAGAGCGACTGGCTCATCGAGGTGGACATCACCGCCAACCGTGCCGACGCCCTCTCTCACTGGGGAGTAGCCCGTGACCTCTATGCCTGGCTGTGCCAGAACGGATACAAGACATCGCTCCACCGCCCGTCGTGCGACGCATTCACTGTCGACAACAACGACCTGCCCGTGAAGGTGACGATTGCCAACACCGAGGCATGCCGCCGCTACGCCTGCGTGAGCATCACCGACTGTGAGGTGAAGGAGTCGCCTGAGTGGCTTAAGACCAAACTCACCACCATCGGTCTGCGTCCCATCAACAATATCGTGGACATCACCAACTATGTGATGATGGCCTACGGACAGCCTCTCCACACCTTTGATGCCGACATGGTGACTGGACATCACATCATCGTGAAGCCCCAGCCCGAGGGCACCCGTTTCGTCACCCTCGACGGTGAGGAGCATATCCTCGGCAGCCACGATCTCGCCATCTGCAACGAGGAAGAGCCGATGTGTATAGCCGGTGTCTTCGGAGGCAAGGGAAGCGGAACCTACGAGACCACCCGCAATGTGGTGCTCGAGAGCGCCTATTTCCATCCCACCTGGATCCGCAAGAGCGCACGCCGCCACGGACTGAGCACCGACTCCTCGTTCCGTTTCGAGCGCGGTGTCGATCCCAACGGCATCATCTACGCCCTCAAGCAGGCCGCCATCCTGTGCAAGGAACTGGCAGGCGGCAAGGTGTCGATGGAGATCTGCGACGAATATCCCAACCCCATCGCCGACAGCATCGTCGACCTGCGCTATGACTATGTTGATGGCCTGATAGGCAAGCACATCCCAGCAGAGACGGTGAAGAGCATCGTCACCAGCCTGGAGATGGTGATAGAGAAGGAAGACGAGCAAGGCATCGTGCTCAGAGTGCCAGCCTACCGTGTCGATGTGCAGCGCCCATGCGACGTGGTTGAGGACATCCTCCGTATCTATGGATACAACAATGTGGAAATCCCCACCCAACTCAAGAGTTCACTCGTCATCAAAGGCGATGAGGACAATAAGCACAAACTCCATAATCTCGTGGCAGAGCAACTGGTGGGCTGCGGTTTCTATGAGATCATGAACAACTCCCTCACCAAGTCCGCATATTATGACGGACTGGAGACATACCGTCCGGAGCATCTGGTGAAAATCATGAACCCGCTCAGCAGCGACCTCAACGTGATGCGCCAGACTCTGCTTTTCGGCGGACTGGAGAGCATCGCATACAATGCCAACAGACGCAATCCCGACCTCCGCTTCTTTGAGTTCGGCAACTGCTATGAGTTTGATCCTGAGAAGCAGAACGCCGACGACCCGATGAGGGCCTATCGCGAGGAATATCACCTCGGCATCTGGGTGACCGGCAAGCGGGTGACCGGCAGTTGGGCACACCCCGAAGAGGACAGTTCGTTCTATGAGTTGAAGGCATATGTAGAGAACGTGCTCGCCCGCATGGGTGTGCAACCAGGCATGCTGGTGGCCAAAACAGGTTCCAACGACATCTTCGCGAAGTCCATTGCCATGGAAAACCGTGGTGGAAGACTCGCCATGGAGATGGGTGTCGTGAGCAAGAAACAGGTGAAGGAGGCCGGCATCGACCAACCCGTGTATTACGCCGACCTCAACTGGACGGTTCTTATGAAACTGATCCGTAAGAATAAGGTGCAGTTCACGGAAATCGGCAAATATCCCGCCGTCAGCCGCGACCTCGCCCTGCTTGTGGACAAGAGCGTGGAGTTTGCACAGATCGAGCAGATTGCCAAGGCCACGGAGAAGAAACTGCTTCGCAGCGTGGAACTGTTCGACGTCTACGAGGGCAAGAATCTCCCCGCCGGCAAGAAGAGTTATGCCGTCAACTTCATCCTCCAGGATGATCAGCGCACCCTGCAGGACAAGCAGATCGAAGCCATCATGAACAAACTCATTCAGAGCCTGAAGAGCAAACTGGGCGCAGAACTGAGGTGATTTTAGTTTATAGTTCATAGTTCATAGTTCATAGTGCATAGTTTATAGTTAGGAAAGTATAATAATCATCAATAAAATATCACTCCAATGGGAAGAGCATTTGAATACCGCAAAGCAACAAAACTGAAGAGATGGGGCCATATGGCCAAGACATTCACCCGTATCGGCAAGCAGATCAGCATCGCTGTGAAGGCAGGCGGACCGGAACCAGAGAACAACCCGACCCTGCGCGCCATTATCGCCAATGCCAAACGCGAGAACATGCCCAAGGACAATATCGAGCGTGCTATCAAGAATGCGATGGGCAAGGACCAGAGCGAATACAAGGAAGTGAACTACGAGGGCTACGGACCTCATGGTGTCGCTATCTTTGTCGAGACGCTTACCGACAACACCACCCGCACTGTGGGTGACGTGCGCTCAGTCTTCAACAAGTTCAGCGGCAACCTGGGTACACAGGGTTCGCTGAGTTTCCTCTTCGACCACAAATGTGTGTTCACCTTTAAGAAAAAGGCAGAGGTAGACATGGACGAACTGATCCTCGACCTGATTGACTATGGTGTGGAGGATGAGTTCGACGAGGATGAGGAAGCCGGTGAGATCACCATCTATGGCGACCCGAAGAGTTTCGGCGACATCCAGAAGCATCTGGAAAGTGAGGGTTATGAGGTGACCGGAGCCGAGTTCACCCGCATCCCCAACGACCTGAAGGATGTCACTCCCGAGCAGCGTGAGGTCATCGACAAGATGGTGGAGAAACTCGAGGACTTCGATGATGTGCAGACAGTCTACACCAACATGAAGCCCGAGGAATAATGACCAAGCGCCACATCTACAAGACACAGGGCACGTGCAGCCAGTTCATCGAGGTGGAAATCGACGACAGCGGCACGCTGACCGATGTCATTTTCACAGGTGGTTGCAACGGCAACCTGCAAGGCATCACCTCGCTGGTGCGTGGCATGAAGACCGACGAGATTCTAAGTCGGCTCAACGGCATCCGTTGTGGGTACAAGAACACCAGTTGTCCCGACCAACTTTGCCGTGCCATCGAAGAGACCCTCAAGTCGGATGAAAAATAAGGGATGAAGGATTGACACTCCCTTCAACAACCAGAGTATGATGAAAAAGATCGCCATATCATGCCTGATGCTCGCCATGATGGTGGGATGTCAGGAGTCTTTGGAGGACCGTGCCGCCCGTGAGACGGAGGAGTACACCCAGAAATACTGTCCCGTCAAGGTCAGCGACAACACTTTCCTCGACAGCATGACGTTTGATAAGCAGACGCATACATTGGTCAATCATTTCTCCATCATGACCGACTCGACAAGTGTACAGCGAGCCGTTGAGAAGGCGGATATGATCAAGAGCCAACTGATAGAGGATGTCAGGAACGACACAAGAAACAAGCGTTTCAAAGAGGAGGGCTATTCGTTCCGCTTTGTGGCTCGGTCTTATGAGGATCAATCCGTGATCCTCTACGACAACACCATCAAACCAGAGGATTATCAATAACGGATATTTCTTGTAAGGATGAGGGATGAAGGTTGATTTGGCATGCCGAATCAACCTTCATCCTTTATCATTTATTCAAGTTTCTTTGTTCAATTTTTTGGAGTTTAGGAGTTTAGGAGATTTGGAGTTTAGACAATAGTTCAATTGAGCGAGAGGAAAGAAAACTGTTTTCTCTCCCGAGCGTGAGAACTATCGGCGAAGCCAATAGAACTGATAATCCGTCGTCAGTATAGCCTATGACTTGCAAGAGTAATGTCTAAACTCCTAAACTCCTACACTCCTATACTCCTAAACTTCTCAACTCCTCAACTTCTACACTCCTCAACTTCTCACCTCCCACACTTCTTTCAACTTGAGGTAATTGAATCATTTATTTCTTGCTTAGATTCTGACCAAAAAGTTGGTCATCTTCCGTAAAAGTGTTATCTTTGCCCTTGACAATGCTGCGCTATGAAGTCAGAGGCATTTTTGACCAGAATCATTTAAACAATCTGTCAATTTGATATGAGTGAGATAAGCAAGAAAAACATTACTGAGTATATCAGAGCCCGTTATGCGGTACTTGTGATAGAGTCGTTCGAGGAAGAGCGCGTCTTGGCGGAGTTGCAAAATGTGGCAGCCGACATCCATCATGATATATATGTGTGGAACTCCACCGAGGGTGTCAGGTTCAACGGCAAACTGGCAGATGCCAAGACAGCGGACCTGCGTGCCGCCATCGACTTTTGCGAGAGCAAGGCAAAGGATGCCAGCAGCAAAAGCCTTTTCGTGTTCTGCGACGCGCATAGTTTCCTCACCGACAGGTCCAATGCGGTCTACCGCCGCAGGTTGAAGGATTTCGCCATCAGCATCCGTAACAGGGGATACAATTGCAACTGCATCATCATCGCTCCCAGTTTTGAGATCAGCAACGACCTGCAGAAGGAGGTCACCATTCTCGACTTTCCCCTTCCCACGAAGGATGAGGTGCGCGAGGTCATCCGCAACTTCATTAATCCTTACCGCAATGTCAATGGCGTGACGGTAGATGTCGACGACAAGTTGCTGGAGCGTTATGTGGATGCCTCGCTTGGACTGACAGAACTTGAGATAGAGAACTGTCTCTCGCGTTCGCTGGTGAACGACCGCAGGTTGGATGCGTCAGACCTGAAGACCATTGTCAACGAGAAGAAGCAGATCATCCGTAAGACAGGAATTCTGGAATTTGTCGACACCAACCTCAACCTCAATGATGTAGGCGGACTGCAGACACTGAAGAAATGGCTCGACCTGCGCAGTCACTGTTTTGACGACGAAGCGAAGGCTTTTGGCGTGCAGCCTCCAAAGGGTGTCCTCCTCACGGGTGTGCCCGGCTGCGGCAAGTCTCTCACAGCCAAATGTGTGGCATCGGCGTGGAACATGCCGCTGCTGCGTCTCGATATGGGCAAGATTTTCCAGGGACTGGTAGGCTCTTCTGAGCAGAACATCCGCCTGGCGCTCAAAACAGCCGAGGCGGTGGCACCCTCCATCCTTTGGATTGACGAGATAGAGAAAGGTCTGTCTGGTTCAAGTGGAAGCGGCGGAGACGGAGGCACCTCAACCCGTGTTTTCGGCACCCTGCTCACTTGGATGCAGGAGAAGAAGAGTCCGGTGTTTGTCTTCGCCACGGCCAACAACATCAACGGCCTGCCGCCGGAGTTGCTTCGTAAAGGACGTTTTGACGAGATCTTCTTCGTAGACTTCCCATCCTGGGAGGAGCGCAAGAAAATCCTCGAAATCCATATCTCCAAACTCAAGCGCGACGTGTCCAAATTTGACCTTGACAAACTCGCCACGCTCAGCGGTGAGAAGACCTTCGGCAAGGATGTGGTGCTGGCAGGCGCTGAGATAGAGGCATGGGTGGGAGACTCGCTGATAGAGGCTTTTTCCAGAAAGGTGAACGGCGACGAAAACGCAGACATGGAGATGGCAGACTTCGAGAGCACCATCAAGCGCATTGTTCCGATGGGGCAGATGCGCAAGGATGAGTTCACCCGACTGCGCAAGTGGGCCAATGAGAATGCGGTGAGTGCATCCGTCTCCGCTTCGGAGGAGGGCAGCAGCGGGATAAAACCCTCTGGAGACAATGATTCGAAGGAGCAGTTTATGGCAGGACGTAAGATAGATTTCTAAACAGTTATGGCAAAGCAGATACAAATCAGGATTTTCCCTGACGGACACATTGAGGCCGTCACGAAGAATATCAAGGGCAAGCAGTGTCTGAAATATCTCCAGCCCCTGGAGCAGATGTTGGATGCCCAGGTGACGGACTCAGAATTTACCAGTGAGTATTACGAGACAGAGGTGACGGAAAGTGCCTCGGAAACCATCAATGTCAACCAACAAAATACATAGAAATGGGTAGTTCTTCAAACAAAGGCTTCTTGTGGGGACTGTCCCACTCCCTATGGGTGCTGTGGACCTTCTTATTTATGCCATGTGTGGGTTTCTTCATCATCGGCAAGAGGGCCGGTCATCGTCCTTGGCTCATCTGGGGCGGCATCTATCTGGTCTGTATGCTGATTGTGTTCACCTTCATCGATTCAGAATACAAGGACTCCAAACTCTTTGAAGCCTTTTTGGTGTTATATTTTCTCGGCAGTTTTGTCCATACCTTTGTGGCACGGAGTGAGTATCTCAGAAAACTGCGAGCCATCGAGGATGGTGAGGACTTGTATGAGGAGCAGCGGCATCAAAGCGGAGTGGGGTATGCCAACCGTGCGGAGCAGTTCGCCTCACAGTATAATGCAAGGCACAACCGTCAGACTGTAGAAACTGGTAGGAGCGACACCCAGTCAGGTTCTACGGCAACAGAGCGCCCCGACCATACTGCCGTCAAATCTCAGGCAAGACAGGCAAGACAGGCGGCAGCCACGGCAGCCTCCACAGCAACAGCATCTGCTGCATCTGCTGCTGTGGTCGATGTCAATTCCTGCTCGCTTACCGAACTTTCTGCCCTTCCCGGTATCGGCATCGTGGAGGCCAAACAGGCGGTGAAATACCGTTTTGAGCATGGTGGCTTCGCCTCGTTCGATGAGTTTGCCACTGTGGTGAAACTGAAGCCCCACTTCCTCGTGCAGTTGCAAGACAGGGTGGTGTGCGGACCAGTGAAGTCCACGCCAGAGGCGGGTGCGCCATCCCAGCCAGAAGATACACCCACCACGGAGCACCATGGCAGAAGCCTCGACCTGTAGCCTCAACGTGCACCGCTTCCTCCCTCTGACGCATGCTGAGGGCCCGGGATGGAGAAGTTGTGTGTGGTTGCAGGGCTGCAGCCGGCATTGCGAAGGTTGCTTCTCCCCCAAGACTTGGAGCCACGAGCCCCGTCAGATGATGAGTCCGGAGGAAACCATCACGCAGTCGCTGAAGGACAAAAGGGTGGAGGGCATTACCATTCTCGGTGGCGGACCTGTCGAACAGCCAGA
>JAEEGF011031895.1_pt1 | contig 32762 bp, 31 predicted proteins | sample 9134171 | NCBI WGS metagenome assembly JAEEGF01 (sample SAMN16246542, study PRJNA631951) | gut metagenome | biome: gut microbiome; feature: rumen; material: AP-attached | host: Bos | place: Iran: Karaj | collected 2018-10
TGTCAATCATTGAATCTCATATTACTGCTATTTTTGTCATTGGCTTCTTTCTTGATCTAAAATATCAATAAGTTCGCATATTGAATGGTATATTGTCATGTGACATTCTTGGATTCTTGGTGTATTATCTGATGGTACAACTAATGAGTAATCCATCATATCTTTCAATTTTCATCATCATTTTCATAGTAATCAAACTGTTTTTATTCATTTTGATTTTGCCATATCTACAGCTTTTATTATATTTTCAGAATTTCAGGAAGTTGAGATTCAAATTAAAATATCTCATTCATTTCCAAGTCATTCCAATTGCCTGGAAAATACTTGATCAAATCAGTAATCATTTCCTATAGCTGTAAGGGCTGATGTATCCGTACTCAAAGCTATTGCAGGTAATGATTTCCTCTCTGTCTTGTATCTTCAGGTAAACTCTGCAGCAATATGTTGTGCGTCAGCAGCACTTCAACCATTTCCGCATATTAAAATTTTGTGTCCTGATTTAATTGCGTCATCTATAACTTTTATTACGTTTTGTAAGTTTTGTTCATTTAGTTTTATAAATTCCATTTTTACATTAGCAGATTCTTCAAAATGGTTTCTTAAGTTAGACTCTAATTGCATGGTAACATAATAATAAAATAAAAAAAGTTTTTATTTAATATGTTTTTATTCATTTATCTAAATACTGGGTTACGTAATCTTTAACTCATTCTTCTAAAGTGTAAGAATCTTCATTATATCAAACTGATCTTAGTTTTCACATATCTGCTTTTGTATAATATTGATATTTATTTTTCAATGTTTCAGGCATATCTTTAAAATAAATATTTGGTTCTAATCATAATGCAGAGAATGTTGCTTTAGCTAGGTCATAAAAAGTTCTAGATTCTCATGTTCATAAATTAAATATTCAATTAATTTCAGGATGCTCAATCATAAACCAAATAACTTTTGCTATATCTTTTACATAAATGAAATCCCTGGATTGCATTCCATCTTTGTAATCTTCTCTATATGATTTGAAAAGTCAGATTTTTCAATCTTGTTTTATTTGATTATATCCATGATAAACCATTGATGCCATAGATCATTTATGGTATTCATTAGGTCAGTAAACATTGAAGAATTTTAATCATACCACTTGATTTTTACAATCATTAAAGTCATTTGTTTCTTTTATTAACCATTGATCTAATAGATGTTTACTGTATCCGTAAGCATTTAGTGGCTCTAAATCAAAATTTTCATCTGAATATCATTTGCTTCAATCTCAATAAGTTGCCGCAGAAGATGCATAAATTAATCTTGCTCAAACTTTTTGGCATTCATCAAATAATTTTTTTGTATATTTTGAATTATTCTCCATAATGTAATTTGAATCTGTCTCAGTAGTTGAACTACAAGCTCACATATGGATTACAATATCATCTTTTTCTAAAATCTCTCAATCTATTACTTTCCCTAAAAATTCTGATTTATCAAAATAATTGATATATTTTTTTCATACTAGATTTTTCCATTTTTCTGTATTATCTAAGTTATCAACGATAATAATATCTTCCATTCATTTCTCATTCAAGTATTTTACAATAACACTTCATATAAATCATGCTCATCAAGTTACAATAAATTTCATCATATGCAATATACAATATAAAATTATTTTATAATTTTTGCTAACTCATTTAAAGTATTTACGCGATAGTCAGGAATTAAATTGCATTCATATTGAGAGTCATTTATTAGGACGGTTTTACATCATGCATTAATTCCTGTTTGAATGTCAGATTCTTTATCTCATACAAAAAAACATTTGTATATGTCTAGGTTAAACTTTTTTATAGCTTTTTCAATTAATAATGTTTTTGGTTTTCTGCATTCACAATTATCATCCGGAGAATGTGGACAAGTGTATATTCAATCAAATTTTAATCAGAGCTGTCTTTCTAATTCTTTATTAAATTTATCACAATCGTCTAGAGTATAATATCATCTTCAGATTCATGACTGATTTGTAATAATTATGAGTTTGTATCATAGATTTTTTAGTTTATTCAATCATTCTTTTGCTCAGTTTAATACTTTTACATCTTCTATTTTATGAAGATATCATCCATCATGATTTATAGTTCCATCTCTGTCTAAAAAAATTGCTTTATTCTTTAAAGCTTGATTTTCTTCGGATATGTTTTGAATTTCGGATTCATTCATGCCATATATATAAATATTTATATTATATTGTCAAATCAAATAATTTCTTTTGATTTATGTTATTTATTGTTTATATTTAGTTAAATATTTCAGTTTATTTGATGTGTATTAATAATGTCTAGAAGGATAGTTATTTTAGAAAACATACGTTCGGCATATAATGTTTGAAACATAATTCGTACGGCTGATTCCTTATGATGGGAGGTATGGATTGTATGATATACTCCATCTCCTGTAGATAACCCAAAAGTTTGTAAAACTTCGCTTGGAGCAGAAAATACAGTTTGACTTAGACAGTTTGATTTTACAATTGATGCGATAAAAGAAGCTCGTAAGATATGATTAGAAGTTATAGCTGCAGAATTAACGGACAATTCAGTTTCTTTGTGAGAATATGGTTGTAAATCTGATGATTGAATTGCTGTAATATTTTGAAACGAAGTGGATGGAGTGATGGAAAAAACACTGAAAAAAGTGGATGCAGTGATAGAAATTCCGATGCAATGAATTAAAGAATCAATGAATGTTGGTCAAAGTACAGCTATTTTTATGCGAGAATTAAGGAAAAGAAAATAAAAATCTGAACTTGAAAATATTATTCTTTTTTAGATATTATAAGTAGATTTATTTCATAAAAGAGGTTTATGAATAATTCAAAGAGAATAAAGATCTTTCGTTTATGTAGGCCAGTTCTACACTTTTTATTAATTTTGTTGGTATTCCGAGTTGCATATAAATCTAGATTGTGGGGAGATATTATGTGAAAAATATTTCATGAAACTCCATGGATTAATAAGCATGAATTATTGGTATTTTCTTTGATTTCAGCTTGAGCGTTTGTGGTGATTGGTTTGATAAAAAATTTGTATGAATTAAATAAACAGACCGGAAGTTATATTCAAACATTATCGAAAGTTTGGGTTTATTGGTTTATTTCTAGTGCATTTATTTCATATTTTGGTCAGTGATTTATTTTTAATTTCTGAATTTCAAGATATATCATATTGATTGCAGCGATTATAGTTTATGTTATGCTTTTTCTTTTTGATCAGATTCGGTATCGTTTGGATTTTAAATTACAGAAAAAAAAGTGAAATAAAGTCTTAATTATATCTGATAATTTGAATAAGTCTTCTGAATTATTAGATAAATTGAAATGAAATTTCTCTTTCCCAACAGAGGCAATTGTTAGTGAAGATGTGGATAGTGTAGATTTATCGGAGTATTCAATTGCTGTTGTGGTTTGAAATGTGAAGCAAGAGGTTTTGCAAAAAATATTTGAAAAAATCAGATTTTATGATACTAGATTTTTTCATGTAAGTGAGGGATTCTTTCTTGAAGATGTTGTTTATAAGCCAGAAAAAATTTGATCAATTGTTGCGATGGAATATACACATTCACAATTAGATTGATGGTCATTAATTTGGAAAAGAATTTTTGATATTGTAATGGCTACGGTTGCATTGATAGTGTTTGCTATTCCTATGATTATAATTGCAATAATTATTAAAATCGATTCTAAATGACCTGCAATTTATAAATCAAAAAGGGTATGAAAATGATGAAAGTTATTCACATTTTATAAGTTTCGTACTATGAAAACGGAGATGTGTGTATGATATGGATGAAAAAAGGCTGATGAGTTATATGCAAAATTAATAGCATCAGATTCAAATAATCGTAAATGAGTATTACCTAAAATTAAAGATGATCCTCGTGTTACAAAAGTTTGAAAGTTTTTACGTAAAACTTCGCTTGATGAGTTGCCTCAATTATTCCAGGTCTTGTGGTGAAGTATGTCATTAGTATGACCTCGTCCGCATTTACCTAAAGAAGTAGAACAATATGAACAATGGGAGAGGAGAGTTCTTAGTATAAAACCTTGAATTACGTGATATGCTCAGGTTTTTGGTAGAGATAATTTGCCATTTTCAGAAGAGGCTAGGTTAGATTTATATTATATTCAAAATTGGTCGTTAGCTATGGATATGTATGTAATTTTTGCTACGTTTGGAGTGGTGTTTAAAGGACATTAAAAAGAGACGTTTTTAAATAAGCTGACTGAAAAACAGTCAGCTTTTTTGTAGGTTTAGAATGCGAATCTATCGAATTTTCCATAGTCGATTTTTGAGATTACATCATTGTTTTTAATGATGTACTCAATTCCTAGTGTCTCAAAAAATGCCTTATTCCCTCTTTTTAGACTATTTTTGAGAGTCTTGTTCATTTTGATGGGAAATACTCCCCATATTATTTCGAAATAATCAGATTTGATGTTGGTTTCTGGATAGTCTTTGCCATTAGAATCGTTTAAATATATCCAGGCAATATCTCTATTTACTTCGATGATAATTGGTGATTTCCCCTTTCTGATGAGGGATTCCATTTCTCTTTGTGGGAATAATGATTCCTCATTCCTAGGATTTTCCATCAAAACAATTTCATTTCCCTCGTAAGTGAGTACAATGGGGTTTGTACGTTGTTGAGGGGCAGCATATGCCAAAGTTCCTATTAGAAACATTGACAACACAAATGGTAGTGTTTTCATAACAGTAATTTTTGTTTTCATTTTATTTCATGTAACTTAATTTATATTTTTTATTAAAAAAGTCAAACTATAAATCTCTTGAAAAAAAACAAAGTAAGAATACAATTTCCTTCAGATTTTTATTTTGTTTTTTATTTTAAATGAGAGCGAAAAAGCCTTTAGTAGTTAGAATTGTTATTTGGATTTGTGTAGTTTTTATGGTAGTATCACTGATTTGAGTTTATGTTATGTATATGTTTTCTCCAAAACAAGAAGCGGGTGAAAATATTGAATGAGTAGATACATGAGCAGTAGCAAATCTTAATTGATGAGAGGAAGTTTTGGTTTTACCTGAAATAGATCCAGAGAATCCTGATAGTACAAATGCTCCAATAGTAGTAACTGACGATTGAGAAAATGATGAGATGGATCAAACTATCCAAATTCAACTTGAAAATGGAGAAACGGAAGTTGTGAGACAGTGAGATTTATGAGATGCAATTCAGGTTAATTAATTTAATTAAACAGGTTAGTAAGTGATGAAATTATCGATAGATATGGATCAAAGGTATGCTAAAATGAGGGCTCATACGGCTACTCATCTTTTACATGCAGAGTTAGCTAAGATTTTCCCTAATACTAAGCAGGCTGGATCATTAGTTGATTCAGATTTGTTGAGATTTGATTTTTATGCTAATAATTTACTTACTTCAGGTCAAATTAGGCAAATAGAAAATAATATAAATCAGATTATATATAGTGCGTTTCCTGTAGATTTGATAGAAACTAGTTTTGAAGAGTGAGTGAAACTATGAGCTAAAGCATTTTTTGAGGAAAAATATGGGGATGAGGTTCGTGTTATTCGTATACATGATTGAGATGAGAATATTTCGGTAGAACTTTGTGGGTGAACTCATGTAAGTAATACGAGAGATATTTGATCATTTACTATAATTTGACAGGAAGCTGTAGCATCATGAATTAAGAGAATTACAGCATATACGTGACCAAAAGTTATTGAAAAATTGCATAATTATGAGGAGATTTTGGATTGAGCATCAAAGACATTAGATGTAAAATCTTATGCGCAGATTAATGAAAAAATTTCTAAATATTCTAAAGATAATTTAGAATTACAACAACGTATAGAATCATTAGAGACAGCATCAATTCGTGTTAATTTACAGTCAGCCCAAAGTCGTTCAAATTCAGATTTTTCGAAAATTAGTCAATTACCGATTGGTACAAATTTTAAGACGTTAACTTGAATAGTTAAAGAAATCTTTCCATCAGAAAAATCGATTCTACTTTATACGGATGAATGAAATTATGTTGTTATTACGGATGGTTCAATCTCAGCGAAAGAATTAGCAAAAAAATATAATTTGAGAGGATGAGGATCAGACTTAATCGCTCAGTGAAAGGATGAATTAGTGAAAAATATTAGCTAGATTCTTTGAACATTTTAATTCAATCTTCATATCATAAGGCAAATGCTTCGTGCATTTGCTTTTTATTTAAAGACAAGACAGAAATCGGTAAGTCTTTATAAAATAGATAATCAACTAATTTTGTGTTTTCAAGTAGTTTTGAACGCATAATTACTTCAAGAGTTACTTGTAGGTTATCAAGTGGTGTTTTGATATTTTGATTAGTTTGGAATTTATTTAGTGCAATTCAGATTATTTCATGATTTGGATAATGTTTTTTCGCAATATCTACAGGAAAATTGTTTAAAACTCATCAGTCTATGAGCGAGTATTCTCAATGTTTTATAGCGGGGAATATTCATGGTATAGCTATGCTTCATAGTACGATTTTTTGTAAATCTCAATTGTTAAATAGTTTATATTTTGCATTGTTAGTATCTACGCAACCTATATAAACTGGAATTTTTAGTTCTTCTATGTTTTTTGGTAAATGTTCGCTAATAATATTTTCTATTTTTTTGTTTGATAAAAAACTTGGCAATTTTGTGAAGATATCCATTCAAATAAAATCTTTAATTGAAAGATTAGTTAATAATTCAAAAATTTCTTCAGCTTTCATCCCATTTGACCAGACTGATCATACAATGGCTCAAATACTTACTCCGTATATTGCATCAATCTTTTCTTTGATTCAGCATTCTTCCAAGGCTTTCATAATTCAAAGAGCATAAGTTCAGCGGGCTCATCATCATGAAATAACTAGTATTTTTCTTTTTGTTTTATTTTGTTTTTTCCATCGAGGTCGTCGAGAGAATAGGTTCATAAAAAATATTAATTGAATAAAATTGTTTGTTTGAGATTAGAGATTTTATGTAAATATTCAAGTTTTCGATTTTAAGTTCTTAATAGATTTATTTTAAAATTTCTACTCGATCATTAGTTTCTAATCAATATTCTTTTCATACATTTTCATTTAAATGTAAATCAAATTCAAATTTGTCATTGGTTCTAATTCTGACATTTTCGATGGCTTTTCAGTGTATTCATGGAGTCTTTAAACTCACTATTTGATTGTTTCTAAATCTAAAATCTTTGGCATCTGCTACACTCATATGGATATGTTTTTCTGCTATAATAACGCAGTTATTCAGATAAATCGTTCATTTTGGTCAAATCAAAGTAATTGGTTCAGCCTTTTTTAATTCTCATGATTTAGTTTCTTTTGCTTCGATTCACAAAATTTCATTATCAGACTCAGATATTTCTACTTGAGTAAACTTTCTAAATGGCATAATTATATCTACATTTTCAATCGTTCAATTTGGTCATTTGATAGTCAGTTTCTCTTTAGTGAAGTATTCTCATGGCTGAGTGAACTTCTTTTCAATTCAAAATACATACCACTTCCCAAATAATTTTTCTGCATCTATTTGGGCCAAATGGATATGTTTTTTTTGAACATAAACAGGGACTCTCATACTAATTTTTTTCATAAAATCTGATTTCTCAATCTGTGATTAGTTCAGCTACATCTCATGTCTTGAGATATGCAGCATTTCATTCCTCCGTATCGATGTGAGTATCAAGTTTAGAAGTGTCAGTTACACGGATTACTACTTCATCAAAAATTAAACCTCTTTCTCCTCCGCATTTGATCTTCACTATTTGATTATTCTGTACTCCGTATGCTTCAGCATCTGAAGGCAACATGTGAACATGTCTTTTTGCAATTATCATTCATTCATCTATTGTAATTTCGTTTCAATTTGGAGCTATAATAGTAATTCATGCAGATCATTTCAAATCTCCAGAAAGTCTGATCGGAGCCATTACTCATAATTTAAATTGGTCTGCCATAAGAATCTCTACTTGAGTTTGTGGTCTGTATGGTCAAAGGATTCTCACTTTTGATATTTCTCATTTAGGTCATTTTAGGACTAGACATTCTTCTGCAGCGAATTGTCATGGTTGAGAAAGATCATTTTTTTTAGTTAACTCAAATCATTCTCAAAATAGTGCTTCAGCATCGGATTTGGATAGATGGATATGCCTGTTGGAAACTCAAATTGGTACTTGCATACTTTTATATTATTAGTGTTTAAAATTAACTATCAAAATATATGGATAGTGTTTATATTTTCAAGCATGATATAAATATTGTTTGTGTGATGAATGTTAAATTGTATCAAATGGTGGTTTAATAGTCTGAATCTTTATCGTCATCATAAAACATTTGGTTTTCTCTATCTTGTTTGGTTGATTCTTCATAGCTTATTGGGTTCTCGTCAAATGGTTCTGGTATCCTTTTCTTTTTCCCTCTTCCTCCTTCTTTAATATTAATTTTACAAAGTTTGATGTGTTGTATATTACCATTTTTATAGAATCAAATATAGACAGTTCCATCTTCTTTAATATCATAAGCGAATCAAGTGATCCCTTTTTTGTATTTAATACATTTTACTGGCTTTGTTTGATTTATGAAATATATTAATATGAATTCGTTTCAGTTTTCATCTTTCATAACTTCGTAAGTTTTTGATGTGTCAATCCTATCCTTATTATCATTAAGATAAATAATTCTTGTTGTTGAAGCCCCCGTAAAAAAATTTAAAATGTTTTTTAAATCATCTGGAGTTGCTGTGTATACTTCATTTTTATCTGGATTTAAATTAATTTTTTTATCTCCTTCGTTCATGGCCCTACGTAGTAGATTTTCATTTATTTTTCTCATTTTTTTTGGATTAGTTGTATAAAATATCTTTTCTATTGTAAACATTTTGGTTTCTTTTGTCAAATTTTTTATTTAAAAAAGTTATTGATTGATGATTAAACATAATTAATTAAATTTTTATAAAACATTTTGCAAATGTTTGGAGGATTGTTAGAATGAAGTTGTTATATTTTTATTGTTATATAAATTATTAATGATTCAAAAGTTAATGTATGAATTTACAGAGCTTATTGCTCCAAATCTTTGAGTATCTGTGGATGAAATTATATCAGATGTAGTTATAGCTCCAGATAATGTGAAATGAGATTTTGCATTTCCATGTTTTAAACGAGCCAAAACTTTATGAAAGAATCCTGTAGAGATTAGTAAAGATATTGTAAGCAAAATTCAGCCTTCAGATTCTTTTTCTGAGGTTGTTTCAGTCTGACCATACGTGAATGCTGTTTTAAATTCAGAAGCTTTTGCAAAAAATGTAATCGAAAAAATAGAAAAAGAAAAAGCTGATTTTGGAGAAGGAGAGTCTACATGAAAACAATTTATTTTAGAATGATGGCAGCCAAATACACATAAAGCTATTCATATATGACATATTAGAAATATTCTGGTAAGTGAATCGAATGCTAGAATTTTGAAATATGCATGAAATGATGTAATAAAATGTTGTTATCCCTGAGATATCGGTGCACATGTGGCTAAATGGATTTGGTATTATACTAAATTTTATCAATGAGAAATGCCAAAAGAAAACTTTTCAAAATGGGTAGGAGCTTTGTATTCAGATGCTACGAAAAAGGTGGATGAGAATCCTGATGTATATAAACCAGAAATTTGAGATTTACAAAAAAAATTGGAAGACTGAGATGAGGAGTTAGTAAAAATATGGAAAGAAACTAGAGAACTTTGTTTACAAGACATGAAGAAAATTTTTGCAGAACTCGGAAGTGAAGAAATAGATAAATGGTATTTTGAAAGTGAAGTGGAAAAGCCTTGAATAGAATTAGTTCGTAAATTACAAGCAGAATGAAAAGCTGTAATTTCTGAATGAGCATTAGCAATAAATTTGGAAGAGTATGGTTTATGACGATTTTTGTTACTTAAATCAAATGGAGCTTCACTTTATTCGACAAAAGATATTTGATTAGCATTTAGAAAGCAAGCAGATTATCCAAATTATTCTAAATCACTATATATCGTTGGTTCAGAGCAGGAGCATCATTTTGCTCAGCTTTTCAAGACTTTGGAGATTATGTGAATAAGTCGTGATAAACTGCAGCACATTTCATATTGATTAGTTGATTTGAAAGAATGAAAAATGTCTTCTCGTGCATGAAATGTAATTTTGTATGAAGATTTTCGTGATCAATTATTAGAAAAAGCTGAATCTATGGTGGCAGATAGAGATATTCCGTCAGAAGAGAAAAGAGATACAGCAAGAAAAATTGCTTTTTGAGCAATGAAATTTGGAATGCTTTTACAAGATAGTGAAAAGAAAATTATATTTGACCAACAAACAGCACTTTCTTTTGAATGAGAAACTGGACCATATCTTCAATACACAACTGCCAGAATGTCTTCTATTCTTAGAAAAAATCAACGAGACCTTGATTGAAATATTGATTACAGATTACTTGCTACTGAGGAAGAAAAAGCTTTATTATTAAAGTTGGCATCATTTGAAGAAGAAGTTCAGAAAGCTGCAAATGAGTACAAACCAAATTATATTGCTAGACGATGTTTAGACATCGCTCAGCTTTTCAATTCATATTATCATAATCATAAAATAATCGATGAATCAAATGTAGAACTAAGTAAAGCTCGTTTACATTTGCTTCAATCTATCCTTCAAGTAATGAAAAATGCATTGAATCTGCTCGGAATTGATGCAGTAGAAAGTATGTAGTTTATTTTCAAGACTTAGCTCTATAATCACTACTATTGTGAGTTTTTGCTCATAATCAATCTTTTATTTCAATTCATAATTCTTGGCAAACTTGAACTTCTGGGATATTTCACGAAAAGCGATCTCATCATTTTCAGAATATAATCTTTGTATCTTCTCAATATCTATCCTTTATTATTTTACTAATCTCTCTAATACTTTCACATACTGAACCATCTTTATCTACAGAGAGAAAAACTTGATCTACGACTTTTAGAGAGCTTACGATTTTCATTCTGAAATTTTCATCTTGAAAAACTTCTTCTTTTCATGTTTTTAATCTGGCTTGTAAATCGCTATTTACAATTACCCACAGTTCATCTCATAACTCTTTACATAGTTCTAAACATTCAATATGTCATGGGTGGATTGGATTAAAATATCCGGATGTGATTACGATAGTTTTCATAATTAACTTCTGTAAAAATAAAATTATATATGAACTCTAAATACTTCGTAAGAGACAAGTCAATTACTTACAGCATTTTTTATCATGGATTCATTCCTATTTAATAATGATTGTCAGCTTTTTATTTCTAATAAAATAATTTTTCTAAGATGTCATGAAGCTAATCAGTCAAAAACTAGATAATCGATTCATTTTCAAATAAATACCATATCCTTAAAATCATATGGAAATCCTGGTAGTGCAGGTGCTAGTTTTTCGTTAACATCTCAGAGAATTACTTTGCGGGCTTGTTTTACTGATGTAGAGCGTGCTGATTTAACAGCAGAATGAACAGTAAGTTTTGCAACAATAAATCAAACTATTAGTCATACTATTGCTCATATAATTAGTGGTTGAATTCCGTTTGGCATGAAATTTTTTTATGTTAAAAAGTAACTTAAAGGTAATGGAAATAATAATAAAAGCAAGCATTTATTTGAAAAAACTCCCACATCGATACATGTGAGAGTTTTGTCCCCTTAGGAGAGAGGTATGGGGCATATATGGGATAAGAAATGAATTTTTATCCATGCAGAAGTATATATTACATAAATGCATCTAAAAATCAATACTTTTTTATTTTGAGCTTTTTCTGTGTTTTCAATTAGCTTTTTTCTTCTTTTTCTTAGGTTCAGGTGGAATGTATTGTTTATTTTTTTCTTGCTCCCATAATCAAATTGTTATTCAGTATAATAGGAAGAAAGGATAAATAACCATTCTATCTACTAAAGAATGTAATACTAATCATTCGATACATAATCCTATAAATCAGATTCCAAATCATAATAATGAGTAATATAATAGTTCTTGATATGGAGATTTGTTTTTTTTGTAGTATAATCGAATCATTTTTGTGGTATATCGTAGGATGATAATGCATAATCATATTCGGAATAGTAATCAGACGATTCAGAATTCCATTAATATTTGTAAGTACTGATTTTCAGGGTTGAAACCGTAAGTAGAAATCTGATTTTTTACATTTTCTTTTCTGAGTAATTCACAGCGTTGATTGTCTAATTGAATTGAGTCGATATCTTCATATATGTCTACAGGTTCATCTGTATAACATAATTGGTGAGAAGCAGGTCACGAGTATCATGCTCACCGTCAAAATAATAGATTTTGTTTAGCTATATCCCATCATGCTTTCATCAATTGAAGATGTCCAGTATTTGAATGTTCTCTTACCATTATTCATCTTCATAAATATGCGAGTCATCATAGTCCGATTAAGGCTAAAAGGATTAGTCGTATGAAATATTTTTTAACAGATTTTCGATATACAATGAAAAATAAAATGATTGCTTCTATGGCTCGAACTGCTATTCATGCACGTGATCGAGTAGAAAGTATTAAAAGTCAGAATATGATTACAGGGAATATCTGATCTTTTCTTTTTTTGTTTCTTAAAAATCATAGTACAAAAATTGGGAAAAATGCGATTAGCCAAAATCAAAAACTTGTAGGTCTTTCGAAAAGAAATTGATTTCTAACGTGTCATTGGTTTATGAGTGTATAATATGCAGCAGGTGGATTTTGTCATACAGTTCATTCATAAATTTGAGGATTATATCCAAATAATTTAAGGGCATTTGGCATTAATCGAACAATAAACCACCAAGCTAGTCCAAGTCGGAGGGACCAAATAATTAATTTATTATACAACTGAAGTAAATCTTTATCTTTTTCTGTAAAAAATAACAAACCTAAACAAATTCAAATTCCAAAGATAAAAAATCAGAATAAATCATATTTTGCACTCAAAACAAAAGCTTTAATTCAAACTTGTTGAATTATTACAGCTAAAAATAGAAAAACTATAATTGTTATTAAAAAGCTTAATATGAATTGGATGACAAATTTTGATTGAATATTTTTTAGTAATAATTTTCGTGATATTTTATCGGTATTTTCTTTGTTTTTTACGATTTTAATTCGTGATTTTAAGTTAGAAAGGATGTATTGTAATAATATTACTATAAATATTAACAATATGAATTCTTTCCACATCCAAAATAATGTCCAGAATTTCCCATCTCGTCATAATTTGAAAGTTACGAAAGTTTGTAAGAAAAATTGTAGTAAAAGTCAAACCACAAAGATTTTACACAATAAAGTGATCCAAAAATTTAGAGGTTTAGAACAAATATTAGACCATCGTAATGTAAGTTTTTTCATGATGATTAAGAAAATACCTAAAAGAGGATGTCTGATTTTTTACTTTTTTTATTTTTGTTATTTTATAGAAATTGTCGGAATATAATTATTATTGCTGTAACTGCTAATATAGTTTGAATTAACCACATGTACATTACAATTGTATATTCTTTAATTCATTTGTATTCTAAGTAATGGTGGAAAGGAGCGATAGGAAATAATTTGTGGTGAAAAACTTTTTTCCAGAACATTTGGAGTCAGCTGGTACATAAGTCTATTATAAAAATCAAGAAGACAATAATCATAGGAATAAGTATTCCTATGCTCATATTTAGTAAGTATGTAGTTGCAGCAATTAATCATCATAGGCAAAATGCTCAACTATCTCACATAAATACTTTTGCAGGATTGATATTGAAAAACATGAAAGCAACTAACGTAGAAATACATATTCATAACACTGTTGTAGCAAGATATCTGTGAGAGATAAATAAAGCAACGGCGAATGTTAGTAATACAAAAATATTTAATCAACCAGCTAATCAATCAAGTCAATCTGTAATATTTACGGCATTTACTATAAATATTGTTGCAATGAATGTAAGGATAGGGAATCATCGTCATAAATGAATAATTCCAAATGCTGGTGCAAGGTTTATGTAATCGATTCACAATACTCGATAAAATCGATATGATATCCATCATGAAAAAAGGATTAATCCGAGCATCTTAGCTCTCATGTTTAATCATTTTACTTTACCTACGTTACGAATATTTAATATATCATCAATTAATCAAATTAATCACATGCTAAAAAATCAGAATAATATAATATATGTTTCTTGTCTATTCCAAAGATGATAATTTGTCCATCATAATTTTTGAGAGATTCGAGATATCCCAATCATAACAAGCATCATGAGTAAGAATAGTCCTCAACCCATTGTTGGTGTCCCCGCTTTGTGTCAATGTAATTTTGCAAATATTTCTGCTTTTTCTCCAGTTGCTGTATCATTACGGATTGTTTTACCAGCTTTTCGTTTTTTGAGGAGCTTGATATATAGAGGGTAAATTATAATAGCTATAATAAATGTAGCAAGAGTGAAACTTAGAATTAGAATTAAATTGTTTAACATATTCAGAATTATTTAGTAAAAATTTGACTTGAATCTAGTGTGCTTTTCTTATACAAAAATGCAAGGGGATTTTGGTTTCATTTTTTATGTGTGAATAACTAGAAACGATTGAAACTTAGAGGAGAATTCATATTATATTCATAGTTTATGAGTAATTGTTATTTTATGGATTTTTTTCCTCTAGTAAAAGCAATATATGCTCAAATTCCAAATATAACTGCTGATGAAATTAAGGATATGCAGCGTACTTTTGCTAAAGAGAAAAAAATGAAAGATTTACCATCTAAATCTCAAATATTGCAGTCGTATTTTAGTGCAGTGAAAGAGTGAAAATTGGAAAAGAATCAAACTTTTGAAATGCTATTACGTAAAAGGGCAATTCGTTCTCTTTCATGAATTGTTCCCGTTCAAGTTTTGACTAAACCTTGGCCATGCCCAGGACAATGTATATTTTGTCCTAATGATCCATGAATGCCAAAAAGTTATATTAAATCTGAGCCTGGAGCTATGCGTGCATGGTTGAATCAGTTTGATCCAATGAAACAGGTTTATAATCGTTTGCAATCATTAACTACGACGGGGCATCAAACAGATAAAATTGAGATGATAATTCTTGGTTGATCATGGGATGCATATCCAAGAGATTATAAAATAGATTTTGTGAAGCAATTATATGACGCTTGTAATACATTTTCAGAGTTGAAAATTAAGCAAAATTTATGATGAGAAGGTGAGGATAATTCTAAATACCATTTTGAGATAGAAAATTTAGATAAAATCAATTATTCTTCTTCTCTTAAAGAAGCGATAAAACGTAATGAAACAGCTAAAAATAGAATAATCTGACTGACGATTGAGACTCGTCCAGATTTAGTTAGTCATGAGAATTGTAAGTTTTGGCGTGAATTGGGAGTAACGAGAGTAGAAATGTGAATTCAGTCTACGAATGATGAAGTTTTGAAATTGAATAAGAGATGACATAATGTTCAAAAGATAAAGGATGCTATACATATTATGCGTCAGTATGGATTAAAAATATCAATTCATTTAATGCCATGACTTTATGGTTCAAACTTTGAAAAAGATATTCAGAGTTTTAAAGATATTTATTCAAATCCATCTTTTCAGCCAGATGAAATAAAATTTTATCCAACTTCTGTTATACCAAACACGGTGTTATATGAATTGTATAAAGAATGAAAATATGCTCCTATAACCACAGAGCAAATATTATCTGAAATTCGTGAAACTTTTTTAAATATAATTCCTCCTTATACTAGAATTAAGAGGTTGATTCGTGATATACCTGCAACAGAAATTGTTGCATGATCTAACATCACAAATCTTTCTCAAATGGCACATGAATCGTTATTGAAGGAAATGAGAGCAAGTTATTGATGAAAATGAAGTATTGATGTGGAGAGATTTTATTCGCGTTTATATGGGGAATACGAATTGTATGAGGGTGTGGATGAATATTTTTTGAAACATGTCATTTCGAACGAATGTGGGCAAAAAAGGCCTCCCTTTGATAAGGGAGGTGGCGAATGAAATGAGCCGGAGGGATATAATTTAGTGAAGAATAAAAATGTGGATATTTATAAAAAGAATTTTTTGGCATATAATCCTTCATTGCTTGAAAAAGCGAAAGAATTAAAACAAAATATGACAAAAGCGGAAAAGAGATTATGGTATGATTTCTTGCAACCATTGGATATAAAAGTTTTAAGGCAACAGCCAATAGATGAATATATTGTTGATTTTTATATAGCATCTAAAAAATTGGTAATAGAAGTAGATTGAGATACACACTGGACAAATGATGAACTTAAATATGATAAAATAAGGACACAAATTTTAAATACTCTTTGATTGAGGGTAATTAGATTTACAAATGATGAAGTGTTAAATAATTTTGAATCAGTTTGTGGGGAAATAAATCAACTAATATTAGATATCCCCCCTTTATCCCCCCTTGTCAAAGGGGGGCAGTGTATACAAATAATTTGAACACAGCCGGATTTAAAATCTTTTCGTAATTTTGTATGTTTGGATACTAGGTCTAGGGAGGTTAGAAACAGGGTAGAGAAAAAGAAGACAGATTTTTTGAATTTAGTTTTGCGTTGGTATAAATCTTCAGTAGGGCAAGAATGTTTTATTTCATTTGAAGATGAATTGGGTTATTTATATTGATTTACTCGTTTGTTGTTGCCAAGTGATAGTAATGTGGTTTGAATTGCATGATTGGAAAAATGAACGGCAATAATTAGAGAGTTGCATGTTTATGGTGAATTACAAAAAATTTGAGAAAAATCAGATCAATGAACACAGCATACATGACTTTGAAAGAGGTTACTTTGATTTGCAGAAAAACTTTCTGAATCTTTTGGATATAATCAATTTTCAGTTATTTCATGAATTTGAGTAAGGGAATATTACAAAAATTTATGATTTGAATTAAAGTGAACTTATATGTCCAAAAAAATTTAATGAAAGATTTAAATTTTTGTATAAAAAAGTCCTTAAAAATTTGACAAAATTTGATGTTTAGAGTATAATATGGGTATCTAATTTTATTATGCTTTAAGATCAAATGAAACAAAAACGAAAAGTAAAAAGTTTACTTCCGCAGGAAGGGCTTATAAACGGAAGATTTTGGACGATATTGTTAGTGGTTTTATCATTGATTCTTTGTGTATGATCGGTATCGTTGTTAACTCATTCTGTAAGAGCAGTTGATGACGAGCAGTATGTAATAAGATATACAGATGGAGTAGATGGAGAGGAAGTATTCTCTGATGAAGTATTTAATATGTTGCTAGGTCAGCCAACACCATCATATTTAGGAGATACGACAAGAACAAATTATGTATTTGTAGGATGGAATCCTACAGTAGCAGGAACTGTAAGTGGAAATGCAACATATGAAGCACAATGGAAGGAAGATAGAAATAATAATTGAATACCGGATGAAGATGAATATAGAACGATTACATATAACGATGGTGTAAACGACGAAGTGGTATTTGCTGACCAAAAACATGAGAATCAGCTTGATTGATTTCACACACCCCAATATAACTGAGATACGACAAGAACAAATTATGTATTTGTAGGATGGAATCCTACAGTAGCAGGAACTGTAAGTGGAAATGCAACATATAAAGCACAATGGAAGGAAGATAGAAATAATAATTGAATACCGGATGATGAAGATATTCCATATAAGTTAACAATTAATTATTTATATACCTGATCTAATGAAATTGCAACATGACCTTATGTGTTATATGGTTTATTGAGTGGATTAGAATATACTGTAAATAGTCCACAGATTCAATATTATTATGCAGATAAGGAAAGTGTAACAGTAATGATAAGGGGACAGGATGCGGAAGAAACTGTTCGATATAAGCCAGAAAATGATTGGAATAACAATGATATAGCGGATCAGGATGAAAATTTACAGCCAATTAATGATTTTGAATTTGATTCACCAGTTGATAATGTGCAAGAGGTACTTTACGGTATGCAGTTTATTGATCCATTAGATGTTCAGAAAATTGTTAATAATCTTTATATCAGTGGTTCAAATTTTTATATTACACCAAATCCAGTAATATTGAGTGGTAATACAGTGGATGCAGGTTTGTATAGTCATGTTTTATGATGAGAAAGAAATGAGGTATATTCAAAAAATATAACTCTGATAGCATGATGAAATAATATTATAAATGATGGTAATGAAAATGCTTCAATTTTGTGATGAGATGGTAATCAAGTGAGGAACGGTGATTGAATTCCAGCGATTTTGGTTTGATGAGAAAATAATATAATGAAAACATGACATAGTGGTAATGCATTGATTTGATGAAAAGGAAATTCAATCGAAGGGTGATCTAATGATTTTATTTTATGATGAGAAGATAATGTAATTGATTTATATAGTGAAAATGTAATACTTTGATGAAAAAAAATTCATATTGAAGATAAAAATAATATATTTGTATATTCTAATTCTAATTATTATTTATATCCACAGTCACAGAATGCTTTTTATTTGAACATGTTAAGTGGGGTATGAATCAATACGGGTTCAAGTTGAATTGGGTGATTGTCCGTTGGTGGAGCTGTCAGCTTTGGAGATGTTAATATATCTTTGCCGTGTGTTGGTGGTAATCTCTGAGTAAAATGAACATATAGTGGATGTTTGGTATGATGTACGGAAAAGTGAAAAGATAATTGATGAAAATGGGAGATGTTAGATCTATGAGATAAATGTGCACATCTGTGTACTGGAGATCATATTCTTTGTGGTGAAACTGTTGTAGAAGATGAAAGGGATAATACTCTTGCGGAATGTACTACGTGAGTAGTAAATACAGATAATGCACACTTGTGTATGTCTGGTTTGTTGGAATCTTATAGATGAGTGGTATTTGAATCTAGTTTGATAGATTCTGATGATGAATGTCCAAATGGAGAGAATATTTGTGTGTATAAATGTATTGAAGGATTTCATTTGACGTGAGATAAAGCGACATGAAAAATTGGATGCTATAGGAATTGTGACTCACCTTGGGGTTGAACTATAAGGCATAATGAAACAGTTGTCGCTTATAATACTGGAAATGTGGCATGTTCAAATGATATTTATGTGTTCCCTCGTGATACGGAAATGATAAACCAAGGACAACCGTTGATGACTCCTTTATATACTATAGTGGATATAACGAAAAATGGTATAAAATATGAGAAGAGGGCGAAGAATTGAAAGAGTTATGAGTCATGTGGAAACTATGATCATAAAAAAACATTGATATGTAATAATTGAGTATTGGAGTTGATGGATAAGAATTGAAAACCAATACAAAATTCAAGTGGATTAGCTCAGAATTATAATCTTACTGGTTGTAATCTTTATAATTATAAATGTGATACATGAGTTTATAAATTAACTAGAAACGATATTGTGAATAACAAATTGGATGAACCTAATGATGGAAACTGGGACATTGCAGATAGAAGTGTTTTGAAATGAAAGAGATGAAGGTATACATGATGTGTAGATTATGATGTAAGTCCTAATCCTACTAAAAATTGAGAATCTTGTACTAAGTCACAATATCATTATGCCTTTATTAGGTGTCAGGATCATTATAAACAGGATTCAGACGGTGTTTGTAGAGGACAGTGTAGTTTAACAAAAAAAGGTGGTGGATTGGATCGACACGATCATGGTACTACCTTTACATGATTTAAAGATAGTTCTGTTCCATGTCCTGGTTCTTGTACATGAGTTCAATTAACATGTGATGATGGAAGTTGGAAATTAAATGGAGGTACTGTAACGTGATATTATAATTATTGTGGTAGAGCGGGAAACTCATGTGATTGATTTGATTTGAAAGAAAATGAACTGGAGTCATGATGAGTTTATAGCTCATGTGAAAGTTATGAAGATAAGACGTGTACGATGACAGTTAAATATAAATTTGATGGTTGTACAGGTTCATATCATCAGGTGCCAGGTACGACAGATTGTGCAAAAAATCGTCAACCCATGACTTGTGAAACGACGGGAAAGGAAAAGCCACCATATTCTCATTATACTAATACTACATCATGAGCTTATGAGATAGTATGGAGTGGAGGTAAAAATGATTATGTGGATGAGCCTGAAAATCCTTGTGATTGGGAGTGTGATTCTGGTTATAGAAAAAATGCAGAAGGTACAGGTTGCGTGAAGATAAGTGATGAGTGTGGAGATACTTTATCTCAAAAATGTAAAGATCCTTATGCAGTGGTAACTGGTTATAGTGAATCGGATTCTTGATATAATTGGGATTGTGGAGATAGACATTGTGTACTTTGTAAAACTGGTTATTATACATGATGAACTGCAGAAAATCCTGTTTGTGAGCCTGAAATTTTCAATGCATGTGATAATTCTCATCCTTATGGGTGTATTACCTGAACAAATGCCGATACGGATAATCCTGATGGAAACAATATAACATTTACATGGAATTGTCCTGGCTTGCCAAATGATGATGCGCATGGTGGTATGTGATGTAGTTTTAGTTGTCCTGCTTGAAGTTCTTGGAATTTTGATCATAAGCAATGTGAAGCGAATGTGTGTGCTCCACTTCCTGAGGATGAGGGTGATGTAAAGTGGTGCTCTTGAGCAACATGACAAGCAACTACTAATAATATGAATCCGACATATGACTCTAAATGTGAAGATCCGGTAGCATGTAAATATAAATGTATTCAATGATTTTGGAGATATAATGGTGTGTGTACTAGTACTAATCCTATATGTGGAGAGTCTCTTTATAGTTGTAATGCAAGTTTCCCAGTTAATACTGGAAGTGATGAGTCTCATTATTATCGAGACTGTGTGGATCAGGATTGAAGTATATTAACTACAGTGAAGTGTGGATTGGAAAAAGAGAGATGAGTATGTGGAAAGGCGGTGGAGTGAGTGTGTGAAAATATTGTTGTTTCTAGTGTATGATGATGTCATAGTTCGATAGATTGTTATGATATCCCAGCAAATGAGGAAATTCCAGAGTGTTGTCTTAATATGGTGCGAAATTCAGCAGATTGTTCTAGTTATACAGGGGAAACAGTCTGTAATAACAAAAAAACGTGGGTCCCTAATTTTCATAGAGATATGTATGTGTGTAGTTGGAACAATTATCTTACAGGTCACGGTGCTTGTTATTGTGATTGAGTAGAATGTGGAGATGAATATTGTAATGAAGATTGTCTTGATTATTGAATTTATTATGATGAATTATTAGGAATAGACCTAACATATCCAAAACCGATTACATATTGGTATATTGATAATCCTTTCAGTAAATATTTTAATGTAATTGATACATATACTGTATATGATACTTTATTGGTTAGTAATGTACCATTGCAATGTACTAATAATTGGGGGCAGGTTGATACGGGTAGTATAACGATTGTGAAACCGTATAAACAGAGTAGTGTTTTGTTTTGATTTAGTTCAATTAACGAATTAAATGAAAAATTAAGAGAATGATCGTTCTATTCTTATAAATATAATTCATGATGGGTTGACCATGATCATACATATACATGAAATTGTGAAGAAGATGCTGAAGCGTGTATCTGTGGTTATAAATGATGAGATAAAACAGTTTTGTATATTTATGATTATTATAATTATGGATGATTTGTTAGAGATTGTGATCCGGAACATGCCAAAGTTGAAGTAGAATATGGTAATACTTGTTCTATTAATAATATGGCATGACTATGGATGTCAACTTGTACGATCAATTATAATCAGAATTAAAAAATAAAGAAGCTGAATTTGGATATGGATTCAGCTTTTTGAATATTGACTATTAGTTTTTATAAATTGTGTGTATTAGTATTATTTATTGAAAAATTCTTTAATTAGAAAAAGTTATGCTGACTGTTTGGCTATCAATAGCTTTGTTAGCTTGGTTGGTATTATTCCAAGCTCAGGTTCATTTAGCATCTGTACATAGATATATCGTATATTCAGTATTTTCTCATGCTTTCTTTCAGTATTTCTTGATTAGTTTAGGACTGAAATATAGATCTTGTCAAATATAGTTCTTGTAATTACTCTTAGTAATTTGAGTACCATTTTGGTCTACGATTCATGGTCATACTATTACACTATTTTTATAAATTCATTTAGGAATTTTGATTAGATTTTCAGAGCCTAAGTTGATAGTATTTGGTAATTGTGGATATAGCTGATAAATAAGTCATCAAGGATTGACACTTATAGTGGTACAGTATGGTTGACCATCTACTAATACTTGATTTGTTAATCCGTGGTCTCTGATTAGTTTTCTGTTTTGTGAACTGGTAATATTTGGATTGGCTATCATATTGATGCATGATGCGTCATACAAATCTCAAGCTTCTTTTGGTGCTCACCGAGAGCTACCTTCTCATCATCAACTATATAAATGAGATGTTCCACTCCGAATTCTACCGTCGTTGTTTAAAGTAATGCTAGGGTGCATTGATCTATCGTTGTACCATCAATTAGTTGTCGTAAAAGAGTGTGACGTTAAATTGTTATCTCATCACATAGCAGCATCTCATCAGTCACTAGCTATGGTATATTGACTATTTGGAGTATCGGTTTCTCATGTTTTGATTATTTTATATATTAGCGCTCAATTATCTTCATCAAGAGGACTTTTCTTAATGTTTGTTATGGCTCACATTATACAAAAAACATTATTCGCTTTTGATAGATTTTGTATTGCTTGTCTAGTTTCTTTATAATCGACGTTCCGTCAATCTTCTCCATTTGTGGATTGTAAAGTTGGAGATGCTGCGGGTGAACTGGTAAATAGGTAGAAATTTGATTGAGGGTGCGATTGTATGTATTCTAATATGGTTTTGTAATCTTTGGTGTGTGATTTATGGTATATTTTGAATTTTTTATTTTGTTTCTGCAGTATTTTTTTAACGGATGTCATCAAGTATTTTCATACCTTGTCTCAATGTCATCATGCAGAACTTTCAGTATTTGAATCTAACATAAACTCATATAATCATTGAAATCAAGGCGATTGATATATCCATTCTCACATCATAATAATTTCATTTTTTGCAAGTAAGTTTTTGATCTCTGTCGGTGTCATTGTCGTTGTTCAATTTTCAAGCATCTCTACTATAAGTGATTGTGTAGGAAGAGTTTTTGTAGTTTCAATTAGGTGCCTTTCTCATTCTGTTGAAAGATCTCAGAAAACTTCATCGGACCTTAGTCATGTTATCAGGTCAGCTTTATCTAAACTAAAATTAGCATATTCTAATGGTTTGATGGTAAGCATATCAGAGCTTACCTCATTTTGTTTTCAATCTTTTTGTACAGTAAAGATTATTTTACATTGTCATGGATATTGTGGAGTATAATGATTAGGATCTGTAATCTGTGTAGTCTGTCAGTCCATTTCTATTTCTACTTTTACTAAGCTAGCTCCATTTCAAAAAGTTATTCAATTGAGTAGATTTACTTCTTGATCTACTTGCATACTTAAATTTTGAAGATTTTCTAATCATGAAATTAATTGATTATTCATAGTTAATTTTATGTCTATTGTTTTTGTATTTCCAGCTTCATCACGCACCTTTACAGTTAAATATCATCATTCATTTATAATAGTTCATGAAGAAATAGTTTTTCAATTTAGTGATAATTCTACTGTACAGTTTTTAGTTACGTTATCTGTCCATGATGCTACCAAGACATCTCATATATAAAGCTGATTTCAACTAATACGAACCTGTTTTCATCATGTAATATCTACATCATGTTGGCTTACGTTTACAGTAGGAGCAATAGTATCATTTGGATTGTCTGGTTCATCATCACTACATGCAGTTAATACGGTAGCAACTGCTGCTCAAGTTGCAGGAATAGTAGCAGCAGGTAATCATCATAAAGATATAGATCCAGCAGCTAAGACAGGAGCCAAAACTTTTTTTCCAGAATTTCTAATTCTTTCTAAAAGTCATCACTTGTGTTCGTTTTGTTCATTAGAATTGATAGCATTTAGATTGTCTGCCATAGTAATATTTTGTAGTGATAAAAATATTAACTTTATTAACTATTTAATAGTTATGTTTTTTATTTAAAAAGTCAAGCATTAAAATTTTTATTAAAAAAAATCCCAACACATTTTACGTATAGAATTCATAACGTTAATTTGTTTGGGATTTTGGATTAATAATTAATTGTCAATGTCGACTACAACTGATTCGGGCAGAGTTTGATTGAAGCAAAGTATGGCTCCATCTACAGTGCATATTGAACCTTGTAGGGTAAAGTGTGGATTATCGTCCAGGATTTTTGAAATAATCCTAGCAAGATCATTTGTAGAGATTGCCGGTCTGTGAGGTTCATGGCAAACTCCTCCGATTTGTATTGCTAAGACTTTCCTACTGTTGCCATATTCGTTTAATAAAAGCTCTGGGTTGTTCCCGAGGTAATCTGTTCTTAATTTTAATTTTGCCATAATTTTTTGTTTTTTTATAATTTATATATTTTGTTAACTCACATAATATACAGATTTATTTTTATTTGTCAACAGAAGTCAAAATTTGTTATTTAAAAAAACTCCTACTACTTTCACAAGCAATAGGAGTGAAGTAAAACGAGTATATCCAAAAGAAAACTTTTGCTTATACGAAGCTACATTAGCCTTAATTATTCTAATCTCACGATTAAATAATTGATATTTAAGTAAAATGAACATTATTATGTATATTTATATTGGTGTCATTTTCAATATTTTATCTTATATTTATTGTTTATTCATTACTCTCTTCTACTCCGGCTATATCTTCGATAACTTCGTCAAGATGTTCAAAAGTTTCGTCGTCTAATACTTGTTTTCACATTCTCATATCTTTGATAGAATTTTCAATTTTCTTTTGAAGTTCAGCTAATGCTTTAGCATCTCATGCGAGATGTTGAGAAAGCTTTTCTTTTCATTGAAATTTTTGATTTCATAATGTATAGAATGCTCAGCTTTTTGTAATTAATTTTAGTAGAACTGATGCTTCGATAATATCACTAATTTTGTCGTATCACATATTCCATTTAACTGGAAGTTCTGCTGTTTTGAATGGAGCAGCAATTTTATTTTTAGCAATTTTAACTTTGGCGTAGTATCAGATTTGTTCTTTGTCTTCTGTAATTTTATCTCATTTTCTGATTTCGATTCTTTGAGATGCAAAGAATTTGAGGGCATTTCATCATGTAGTTGTTTCAGGATTTCCAAACATTACTCAGATTTTCATTCTGATTTGGTTGATGAAGATACACGTTGTTCATGTCTTAGCGAGAACTGAAGTCAATTTTCTTAGTCCCTGAGACATCATTCTGGCTTGGAGTCACATATATGTATCTCCCATGTCTCATTCTACTTCAGCTTTTGGAACTAGAGCAGCCACAGAGTCTATAACTATTAATTTAACTCATCATGATTTTGCAAGTTCTTCTGCAATTTGTAGAGCTTGTTCTCCGTAGTCAGGTTGAGCAAGAAGTAAATCATCGATATTTACTCAGAGTTTCTTGGCATAATGAGGATCGAGAGCGTGCTCAGCGTCAATGAATGCAGCTACTTCTCCACGTTTTTGAATTTCTGCAATAGCGTGTAGTGCGATGGTAGTTTTTCAGCTAGATTCTGGTCAATAAATTTCTACAACACGTCATTCTGGATAACCTCATCATAGTATTAAATCCAGTATATATGATCCACTATGGAAAGTGTTTACTAGTCCGAATGTGGAATGGTCTCACATTTTGATTACGGCTCATTTTCCGAATTGTTTTTCAATGCTTGCTAGGGCATTTTTGAGTTCAGGTGAATCTTTCGTTGTCATGTTTATTTTGTATAAAGGAGTAAAAAATCATAACGCAATCATCGTAATAAAAATTTTCAAAATTTCAAGAGATTTTTTATTAGTTCAAAACTGTATTTTAAAAGATGTCAAAAAAATCTGATTTTTTATCAAAAAAAGATTTGACATCGTCAAAGAGATTCTTATAAAGAAATTAGAAATAAAAATCAGATTTCTTTTTATTTTATAATAATGCTACCTATGAAGTACGAACTTGATGATGTACAAAAGGCTTTAATTTTATTCTTCAAAAAGAATACAAATTGAGAGTGACTTACTCTTAGGGAAATTGCTGCAGAAATTGGAGTAAAACATCCACAGACAGTATTAAATAAACTGAATCAATTAGTTTTGAAATGATATTTTGTTAAAGATGAAAGGGGATATCGTTTGGTGCGTGAATCAGTAACGGATAGATATACTGATATAGTTCAGTTACCTATTTTTGGATTTGCTCAGTGTGGTAATCAATGAAAAGCTGTGATAAATGAATATACACAAGAACGTATCCCGGTTACTATGGCTTTTGTAGGATTGCATGATTTAGAGAATTGTTTCTTTGTTCGTGCAAAATGAAATTCAATGGAGCCAAAGATTCAGGATGGAGATTTGGTTTTGATTCATCAGCAGGAGAGTTATGATCCAAATGATTATGTGTTTGTAGTTCATAATCAGCTTCCTAAACTCAAAAAGATTATCAAGACTGATGAATGAACTTTTTTGGAATCAGTGAATAGATTTTTTGATAAAGTTGAGATAGATCCTTTTGATGAAACTAAAGTAGTTGGAGTTGTAAAGAAGATTATAAAGAATATGTAATTTAAATTATATTAGAAAGTAAGAAACGTCGTCTATTATTATAATAGAGGCGTTTTTATTAATATAAAAATATATGTAAAATTTTGTTATTCTCCGCCAAAAAAATATTTTATTTTATATTGACATTTTATTTTATTTATGTATATAGTGTGTGTTTTTATATTTTGATCATTTAAATATGTCAAAACAAGTTTCTCGTACTTTAAGGGATTCTGCGTCAAATTTGTTAGAATCTTGAAAAGATTTATGAAAATGAATTTATTTGGTTTTGAGATCTGCTGCCAAATGAATTTATGATGTTTTTGTGCTATGATATGATGCACTAAGAGCATGAGATGAAGCAATTGGTGAGAAAATTAATGATAAAGAACGTGGTGGTGCTATCAGATTTATATCTGATAAAATGCTTAGGACATTATGAGCTTTATGAATAATATCGTGATTAATTATATGATGACAGAAAGTTGACTTTAAGGATATTTTTTCAGAGGAAAAATGATCTATGACTGAATTTATAGGTGATGATCCTAAAGTATTTTGATTGGATGTATCGCGTTTTAATGATAATGATGTGGATGTTTTTACGGATTGGGCAAAGGCATTGGATAATAGTGAAAATCCTGATAAAAGAAGACCTAAATTTGTATATATTTTGTGAAGAAAAGAAAAGGCGGAAGATCCTAAAGCAAGAGAGCATTATCAAAAATTGAAGGAACATAAAACTAAACTTGATAAAGATTTAGCGGTTGGAAGTTATGCGTATTTTGATAAAAGTGCTAGTGGTATTACTGATGAGTGATTGGAAAAACAGGTAGATGAGTTTATAGAGATTTATAATGTTATTAATCAGGATGGAGATTGATTGGTGGATATTGTTCCAATGCTGGATTTTGAATTTTCCGCTAATGAAAAAGTAATAGCAGCAACAACGGAGCAGTGACAGAAATATAAAGAAGCTGTTCTAAAATGGTTAAAACTTTTTGAGAAAAAAACGTGAGTTACTCCTGGAATTTATGCTAATGCGTCTACTTATCATGATTATTTCTATGGGGATCCTTCATTTGCAAAATATCATTCTTGGATAGCTTGTTATTCCAATGATAAAGTTAATCAAGATATGGGAATCGTAACATATCATTGAGATCAAATGGATGTTGATATAATTCAGTTTTCTGAGCAAATTAAAAAATCTGGATTATGAAATAAAAAATGAAATGTTGACTGAAATACTTCTACTAAGTGAAACTTTTGGAAATTGATTCAAAATAACTCAGATACTCCAAATAACTAATAATACTTTATAATTTTATTGAGATTTAAGTATAAAAGGCCAAAAATTTTTATTGGATTTTCAGTTTTTTGTTATATTTTCTATAGCTTGATTTTTTTTGTGATTCTTGTATAAGGAAAAATGGGTTTACTTTTATGTGTTTGTTAATATGTATAATAAAAATGAATTTCTAGAAAATTCAGACTATGATGATTTAATTAAATGATTGCCAGAATTGGAATGAGAACTGAAGGCGATTCAGAGGTTTTTGCGTAAAATTACTAGAGGACAGTCTCCAGAAAAAATTAAGGAAATGTTACCATTACTTGGATTTTCTATTGTTGGTGATGATATTGAATATGATTTTTGAGATTTTTCTGTAAAATTTCCAATTGAAAAATGTTTTACTAGGTCTGTATTAAAGAATTTTTCAAATTCGCTGATTTCAAAAGAACTGTCAGATGTTCTATCTGATAATGATTTTATTGATGGAGAAAAAGATTAAATATTATTGCTCTACCCATTCTGTAAAAATTTGGTAATCACGCTGAATATCTTCGTCAGATTTCAGCTTTTTTTCTATATTTGAAATCGCATAAATTGCTGTGGCGTGATTTTTACCTCAGAAATACATTCAAATTTTTTCTAGTGTTCGTCTGAAATGTTTTTTTGCAATAAGCATTAAAATTTGTCTGGCTGTCGTAATTTCTTTTTTTCTAGAATCAGATTTTAATTCAGCGATTGAAATTGAGTAATAATTAGCGACCATTTCCACGATAGTGTCAAAATTTTGGGATTTTCATTTTGGTGTGTATATATTTGTATGTTTGGGGGAATATCATAGGGTTTGTAGGCATGCATAAACATCGTTTTCAGATATTTCATTTCAGCTTAAATTTTTTCTAGTTAACAAAATATTTAAAGCTCATTCTAATTCACGGACATTTGATGTGATATGTTGTGCGATGATTCACAATAATTCTGAATCGATGGTTTCTTGCTTAACCTCTAATTTTGATTGAAGAATTGCTATTCTGGTTTCATAATCCGGAGCCTGTATATCAGCAACCAATCAGAGAGCAAATCTGGTTTTTAGTCTTGGCTCAATTTGTGTGAGTTCTTTTGGTGGACGATCAGAAGAAATAATTATTTGTTTCTTCTTTGACTGAAAATCATTAAATATATTATGAAAAATCTCTTGAGTCTTGTCTTTTCATGCTAAGAATTGTATGTCATCAATCAATAGAGCATCTACATCATCAAATTTTCTCATAAGTGTTGACATTTTGTTGTGTTGCAAAGACTGAACTATTTCGTCAACTAATTTTGTAGCAGGGAGATATATTATGACTTTATCTGGTTGAGTTGAAATAATTTCGTTTCAAATGGCTTGCATTAAATGAGTTTTACCTAGACCAACATTTCAATAAATGAATAGGGGATTGTATGCATTTCATGGATTCTCAGCAACGGCTTTTGCAGCGGAATATGCAAATTGATTATTTGCTCACGCAACAAAATTATCAAATCTGAATGTTGGATCAAAAAGGATTCAAAAATAATCATATAGTTCATCTTTTAGAGATTTTGATATTGGATTAATAGGTTTCTTTTCCTGTGGCTTGATGTTTAATAAAGTTCAAAGGTCAATTAGTAAATCATTTCAATTTGAAAACGGAGGATAAACGATATATTCTACTGTGTATTGCGGGTTATAAACTGTTTGTATTGTTTCTTTAAGACTTTTATTAAAAATTTTTTTAGCATTAGATAGCATAAAATCATTCGCAAATCCAATATATACTTTTTTTTCAATATCTTCTAAGTTTATAATTCATGCCTTGGATAAAAAAGTTACAATTTTTTTATGATCTTGTTGCGTGGATAATTGCAAAATTATCTTCGTTCGAAGTTCTTTTAGATATTTCTTTTTTTCAGAATCGTATTGATCCACTACATCAATTAGCATTATTTTTTATATAGTATTATTATAAATTTATTGTCTGGATAGTACAACGTATTCTACGTGATGCTCTTTGTTTATTTCTCATGAAACAGGGTTTGTATAATTTCAGAAATCTTTAACTACAAACTTTCATTTTAATCATTTGAAATCATCTAGGCAGTATTGATATAAATCAGAATTATTTATCATTGTATATGAGTCTGGTAGATGGTATGTGATGAAACATAATCCGTTTTTCGTTAGATGGTTGTATATGTCATTCATCAATTTTTCGAGAATGTATTCTTTTGGATAATACATAACAATGTGCTTAACGATAATGAAGTCATATTTTTCTTTAAATTCGAAGTCTTCTACTTTTCATTTATAATATGTGATATTAGGATGATCTTTTAGATAATCAGGATATTCAGCATTATTGATGTTGTCTAGTACATCAACTTTTGCTCCATAACTAGCAGCTAGAATGCTGAAATATCATTTTCTGGCTTTGAGATCCAATATACGTTGAGGTTCATGTTCTTGGATTAGTTCGCTAACGAGTTTTGCTCACTGCATTAGTGCTTTTCTTTAGTTAAATAAAAGTCTGGCTTTTTATGACAGAAATTGTTCTAGTCTTACAATATCTAAATCAGGTCTAGATTCATTTAAATCGTCAAGTGTGAAATCTTGTAATTTGTCGTTGTATGTTTGACAAATGTCTTCGATGAGTGCTATGTTAAATTCTCTATCATAGGCTTCTTCTACAAACATTCTTACACATAGATTTGTAGGGATTCAAGCAACTACGATATTTTTGATTCATTCTAATTCTTCTTCAAGTTTTGTATTGAAGAAACATGAAATCTTACGTTTCTTGATGATTATATCTTCTGGTTGTGGACAAAGGTCTTCAATAATTTGAGAAAGTGGATCTTTATCAGCAAAAACTCATTCTTTTTCGGTGTGTCTAATAAAAATAATTTTGTATCCCATCTCTCTAGCATACTGGATTAGGTAGCATGCTCTATCAATTACTCAGTCCATATTGCGTAGACGGTAGTCAGAATTTTTATCTCTCCATAGTTCCTGAAGTCCAATTAGGACAAGTGCTGTGTTTTGTTGGGCCATTGGGATGTGGAAGAAAATAAAACTAAATATTTTATAAGAATTTTTATAAAAAATACAACAAGGAAGATATAAAAGAAAAACTAGGTTTTTCAACCTAGTCTTCTTTATGTATCATATGACTTTTGTTTTATATGTTTAATCACATGAAAAACTATCTTGTTGAGTTTAGTGTTACTGATCCGTTGATGAATCGGAACACAGCACTGACTATGAGCCATGAAACTGCGATAATGGCGAGTCATATGGCTGCATTTTTGATAATGCTGAGTCATGCATCATATTTTTTACTATCACCTCCAGAAGTCATCATTTGAAATCCAGCATATAGTACTAGCATTAGTGTGATAGTTGCTAGAATTCATAAAACCCAATTAATAGCTGTTTGTATGGTACGAAGTAGAGAATCTTCTTGCTGCTCCTCTGTTCATATAGTATGGATTCAGCTTACGCCAATCGTATCTCCAAATCATGCAGCTGACAGACTATTGGGGAGAATTGTAACACCAAATAAAGCTATTGATAACATCGTTTCGAATATTATTTTCCTCATATTGATTAGTTTTATTAAATAATATTATCATGCCGTAGTGGTTTTGATACTACCATTGATAACATAGAATATTAAACTAACAATAAGCCAAGATAACGCGATAACAGCTAGACCAATTGCAGCTCGTTTGAGGATATTCAATCCACTTTCGTATTTTTTTTGATCACCTCATGATGTCATCATTTGGAATCATCCCCATAGGCATAGAGCAAGAGCCACCAATGATAACATTCAAAGAACTCGATTAATGGCTGTTCTTATTGTGTTGATTAAACTGTCTTTTTGCATAGCATCAGAACCTGCTACATCTGGGTTGTAGCTATTTTCTTGAACGGACCATCAATTATCTTCAAATTCACCATAACCACTAGTCTCGCCTGTAGCATTTGTTACGTTTGGTAGAATGCATACTCCTGCTAAAGTAAAGATTCATAGGAAAGCTCCTAATAGCATTTTTTTCATTTTCATGTGTGTAAATAATAAAAGAATAAATGTCATGTTCAGATTTAAAAATCTCTGAAACATTGTATGAGATAAGTTTATACAAAATTTTTTATTTTGCAAATTTTTTAGTATGAAATTTTTATGAAAACTTTTTTTGTTTGTATTTCTGTAATAATGCAGTTTTGATATGCTGTTTCTGATTTAATAATAAAGTATTTGTTATAACAAGATTTGACTTTTTGTAGATTTTTACTATGAAATAGTTTGTTGAAAGTGTTTTTTTAAGAATTTGAAATTTTATTTATTTGATAGATTACGATGAAATTGTATGATATTATATTTGATTATATTAGTAGGTTGGTTTTTAATATTACCTATCTAGCCGTTAAAAAAGATGATAAAAATCAAAACAAAAGTCAGAGAAAGATTTTGAAATCTTTGCTAAATAAAATCCAAAGGACTAAGTTTTGAATGGATTTTAAACTTGAAAATTTATATAAATCTGAAAATATTTATTCAGATTTTTGTAAAAATGTGCCTATTTTTGAATATAAAGATTTTAGAGATTATATAGAATTATCT
>JAEEGF012279304.1_pt1 | contig 32759 bp, 27 predicted proteins | sample 9134171 | NCBI WGS metagenome assembly JAEEGF01 (sample SAMN16246542, study PRJNA631951) | gut metagenome | biome: gut microbiome; feature: rumen; material: AP-attached | host: Bos | place: Iran: Karaj | collected 2018-10
GTTCTTTCTGATTAGCTCCTTGTTCCAATTCGTTCCATCTGGCACGTGCCTCATCGCTGATAACAGTTGAGATATTCTGCATCAACTCAGTATCCCACATGGCTGCCAAGCCAATAGCCTGAGGAAACACGGTGAAACGACCTGGACGAACCACACCATGCAATGCCTCATTGCCATGATAGTATTTGGGGAATCCCAGACGTTCATTGGCTGGCGAGGTAGCTCGCATCAAGTCGATTTTCTCATTCACAGTAAGGCGATCCAACAGGTCGTCAACACGTTTTTCAATGGACAGCGACTCGTTCTGATATGGCAGTTTCTTGTCATTCGCACATCCGCTCCATGTCATCACTACCATCATACAGGTAATGATGCAGATAAATGTCTTTCTCATGTTTGGTGATTTTATGCTAAGGATTTCTTTAATATCTGTATCTCTATTGGTTGTCTTTACCAGTCGTCATCCTCGTTCCCTACTATGCCGTTTTTAATAGCTTCTTCCGCTTTGTCCATAATGGCATTCGAGTAGGCATGAGTCATGACGAGAGCCTTTGCACACGTGCGTTTCTTGGAATCCTTCTCAACAAAAGGATAGTGATGGGCAATTTCCCATTGCTCGTCGTAGAGGAAGGCATTGGTCTTGTCGTCCTTCTTGCGTTTTGGATCGCCGAATGTCCTCTCGTCAGGGTCAACAAGACTGATCCATCCGCCACTGATGTCGGCCAGAATGTCGTAACTTTGCACAGTAAAGGTGACACGAATCTTCTCCTCCTTGATGTCAAGACGAATCACAGGAGTAATGCTCACGGAATATTTGTTGAGAGTTCCTGTATGCTGAGCAATGTTGGCGATGGTCGATGTGATAATGATGCATCCAGCATCCTTGTCGTTAAGAGTGATGGCCTGCTTGTCGTTAAAAGTGGCAGTAGCCCAGTAGTTCAATATCAGATAGAGCTGTTCCTTCGTTTTCCCTGGTGCCTCTATCACTTGCTGATAAGTGAGGCTTTCATTCTTGTCGAGCGCTAAATCTGATGCAAGGTTCTTGGCTGCATCTATCCACTTGTCGCCATAACGTTCCTTGGCATACTTCTCCAGGTCAGCAGACTTCATCACTTGTGCCTGCGTGCCAATCGTGCCGACTATCGTCAGGAGCAGGGCAATAATGACTGATACTTTTTGTTTCATCGTTTCTTTTTTAATGTCCATGTGAAATTTGAATGCAAAGAAAAAGAAAAAATCTGACATGACCTATCCTTTACTCTTAAATCTTCTTAAACCTCCCATTTTTTTGCAAGAAAAAGACAACACGTTGAAACCGCAAAGTCAACACGTTGAAATCGCAAAGTCAACACGTTGAAACCCCAGACGCGACGTGTTGCGTTGGCACACACAACACGTCGCGTTTTAGAAGCCCACTTTTGACCCCTTTTGAACCGTCTCAAGTTATTTTTTTATTTGTTCTTTCATTTTTTCTATAATATTTTGGAAATTAACAAAACTTAATGTATTTTTGTCACCGATATTTGTGCAAAATGCGATACACATTTTATTAACATTCAATACAAATTAAAATTATGAAAAAGATTTATTATCTGATGGTGGCTATGCTGATGGCCATGACGACCCTTAGTTTGACTGCTTGTGGCGACGACGAGGAGGATGGACCCTCTGGCGGCGGTAATGACATTGTTGGTACTTGGAAAGGCAATCTTACAAATGACTGGTACGACGAGGAAGATGCTGATTATATTGAGAAAGCCGAGGCTCTGATTCAATTCAAGAAAGGTGGTAAGTATGTTAGTGTTACAATAATCCATTACACCAAGAAAGGAATTGAAGAGATCAGACAATATGAACCTAATTTCAAGAATCCACAAGTTGAGGTCGATAACGGCACATATTCTGTTAATGGTAACAAATTAACCACTTTCGATAGTGAGGGCGAAAGAGACGAATCCACATTCAGCATTAGTGGAAAGAAGTTGACCATAACTTATATAGAAGATGGACAGGAGGTCAAAATGACACTCACTCGTGTTGACGACAAGGAGATAAACAAATATCTGTAGTGACATCATTCCAAGTTAAGATTCAATAATATTTGGGAGGGATTCGTCAAGATCTCTCCCAATTTGTTTTATTAGGACGAGAAGTCATATTTACTAAAGAACTACATACTGATGTGTCGTTCCCACATAATTTCTTGTGTATTATTTCATTTTTCCTACAATATTTTGGGAGTTAACAAAATTTAATGTATTTTTGTCACCGTTATTTGTGCTAAACGCGATACACAATTTATTAACAACCAATACAAATTAAAGTTATGAAGAAGATTTATTATTTGATGCTGGCTATGCTGATGGCCATGACAACCCTTGGATTGACAGCCTGTGGTGACGACGACGAAGATGGACCCAATGGAGGCGGTGGCGACATTGTAGGCACTTGGAAATGCAACATGTTAGACTACAAGGATGAAATAGAGGATTATGATGAGATCAGCGAATACACTAAAAGTTTTGATAGTTATTTCAAATTTGAAAAGGATGGTCACTTTACCAGTGTTACCGTTTTGTACTATACCCAACAGGCAGTTGATAAGATGAAAGACTATCCTGGTTTTGAAAATCCTGTAGTTGATGTTGACAAAGGAACATACACTGTTTCTGGTAACAAATTAGCAGTAAACTATTTTGGTGATGATGAAGATGATAATGAAGTCAACTTTAGTGTTAAGGGAAAGACTTTGACCTTTAGCTATATAGATGAATTTGATGGGAAACAAAGAACCATCAAGTTCACTAAAGTCAACGACAATGAGTTAGATAAATATCTGAAAGATACTCTGAAATGAGGTAAAGTGACATCATTTCAAGCTAAGATTAAATAATTTGTGGGAGGGATTCATCAAAAAATCTCTCCCAATTTGTTTCATTAAAGACAAGAAATCATTATTTACTAAAGAAATACAGACATGAAGAAGCTGTTGGCAGTTCTGGTCATATTGATGGGCAGCGGCGTTTGCACTAAGACAGAAGTATTGAATGCGAAAGACTTCAAGCAGAGGCTAGGACGATTCATTTCCACAAAAATGCCATGCAAAATGCTGAAAGGCATCACAGAACGCGAGTATGGCATCTATCTTCCTGGCAGCTATGAGGAGGATTCCTTGCGGCTGTATCCTGTGATGTACCTCATGCATGGTGGTGGAGGAGCTCATACCGACTGGGAGCGTTGGAATCATCTCTCGCAGGTGGCAGATAGTCTGGCAAACTGCGGTGCCATTGAAGATATGGTTGTGGTATGTCCAGAAGGCAATCAGCAGAACATGATGTACTTCAATGCAGCCCCGCAAGACGATGGAACACCAGATTGGAAATACGAAGACTATTTCTTTCAGGAACTGGTTCCTTTCATAGAAAACAATTATCGTGTACGTACAGACAAGGGAGGACGTGCCATCGCAGGATTCTCGATGGGTGGCGGTGCTGCTACGGTTTATGGCGTGCATCATCCTGAGATGTTTGCGATGGTTTACGACATCAGCGGTTACCTGCGTGCCCAAGAGCTTGACTTCCTGAAGAATGACCCGTCGGCAGCATGGCGGCAGCGTCTCGTTGATGCCAACAATCCCATCCTTCGCATCAGTCGTGGCACAGAAGACGAAGTGAAAGCATGGCGCCAGGTGGATTGGAAAGTGGCTGTGGGGGATCAGGACTTCACGCTCGAAGCCAACATGGATTTCGTAAAGGCACTTCGTGAAAAGGGCATCTTTTGCTCGATGCATGTCGACGAGGGTGCGCATGACAACAAATGGGTAAGCACAGCACTGGTGGATGTGATGAAACGTGCCAGCAGAAACTTCATGAGCCTATGGATTAAGAATAAGGAGCGCCATATTTTCGGCATTATCAGCAAGCCTCGACAGACGGGTAGCCAGCAACCTGTCGCCATCATTGCCCACGGTTTCAACGGCACACATTATTCTGGATACTCTTATTTCGAAACGCTCAACAAATTGGGATATCAAGTGTATGCCTTCGACTTCCCTTGCGGTTCCCTCTATAGTCGAAGCGACAACAACACGATGAACATGTCCATTCATGATGAGGTAAGTGACTTGCAGGCCATTGTCCGTTACTTTAAGAACCAACCTGATGTGGATGCCAACAATATCGTGCTCATCGGTGAGAGTCAAGGCGGTCTGGTCTCAGCTATGACAGCAGCCAGTATGCCCAATGACATCCGTTCTGCGATATTGGTTTTCCCAGCCCTCTGCATCCCAGACAATTGGAACGAGCGTTACCCCACAGAGGCTGAAATTCCTGATACCACCAAACTATGGGATGTACCCTTGGGACGCAACTTCTTCCTTGAGGCACGCAAGATAGACGTGTTCAAGACTATCAAGAAATTCAAGCACCCCGTTTTGATCATACAAGGCGACAAAGATCCCATCGTTTCGATGGAAGACTCACGTCGTGCCGTCAAGACCTACAAGGATGCCCGCCTCCATGTCATCCCCAATGCTGGTCATGGTTTCAAACCCGATGAGCAACGGCAGTCGCTTGAACAGATTAGCGAGTTCCTGAGGAAAACACAATAGTTACCATCCATAGGGCAACACGATGTTTCCCACATCGTGAGCCTTCTCGAACAGCGGAGATATTTCCTCGTCAGTGAATCCTGCGATCCCACATCCGATACGAGTAACGAGGAACGTGAGGTCTGGATGCTGCTTGGCAAACTCGATGAACTCATCCACATACGGACGGATGGTTTCTACCCCACCCTGCATTGTCGGAATTCCATAACTCTGGCCCTGCAGTCCTACTCCCTGTCCCATAATGGCTCCAAACTTGCGGTAGGCTATGTAGGCTGCACCTCCACCATGCATGCCCTTCAGATTGCTGCCGAACACAAAAATCTCACCCGGCTGCAGTTCCGTAATAAACTCTGGTGTTGTTCTCTTCTGTTTCATGTTCCTTACATTTGAATAATCCATTCCGGTACCACAAGATATGGGAGCAGCCTTTGGTGACTCATACGTTGACATGCCGTCATAGGCAACAGCCCATTCATCCATTACCTCTGGCATATCCAGATCCATATCGAAGTTCTTCTTGAAATACGGAATGATGATGTGTTCTTTCAGCTGTTTGTATCTCTGAGAGACAGCCGATGGAGTCATGCCAATCTCAGCTGCAATCTCCTTTCCCTTGAATCCCTGAACCAACAACATGTCGATGATGAGTCTGTCCTGACGACTCAATGGTACATGGTCGCATACGTCTTCCACCAATCGGTTGAACTGTAAGCGTAGATTGCTGGTTACGTCAAACGACATCAAATAGTCCTCAAACGTGATGTTTCCATACTCTTTGTGGTACCATTTCAACGCATCAAGTACCACATAGCGGAAGCCATTGATCAACCAAGTGCGGAGACTTACATTGGACGAATGATCCTCCAGTGGTTTCCAGTCATGTTCCATCAGGTAAAGTGCATACTGGTGAGCCAGTGACATGAAGTCCAGATTCTCCTTGCTTCGCAATTGATATCGCTGGTCGAATATGTTATAGCCCACCATGCAATATCCATAGAAAAACTCACGGATAATCGCCGCATTGCCTTTGCGGAAGCCTTTTATTATTTCCTTATCAGATAGTCGTTGATAATGCATTTCTATGTGATTTTGATGCGAAATTACAAAAAAATCCATATCCTGCTTAATTTTTTTCAAAATTCTTCTTTAAAGGAATAAAAGACATCATCAGAATCGTGATGAACTGAGAACATACGAAAGTGTCCTGTTCAGAAAACGATTTTGAAAGAGTCAAATGAAGTTTCACCTATTTAAAAAATTACAATTATGACAAAGAAGAATGAAGATCAGAAAACAAAGCGCGTGTTCAACTTGATTATTGTCGATGAGAGTGGTTCGATGTCCATCATCCGCAAGCAGGCCTTCACAGGCATGAACGAAACCCTTCAGACCGTACGACAGATGCAAAAGAAATTCCCTGACCAAGAGCAACGCGTCAGCCTCATCACCTTTGACACCAGCCATACCACATGGCACTACGACAACACACCCGCCTTGCGCACCCGTAACCTCGAATGGAAAGCTTACCGTCCAGGTGGCGGCACTCCCCTCTACGATGCGATGGGCATGGCCATCTCCAAGATGAATGCACAGGTAACCGACGGAGACAATGTGCTGGTGACAGTCATTACCGACGGCGAGGAAAACAGTTCTGTAGAATGGACACTCAAGATGATTCGCACAATGATTGAGAAACTGAAGAAGCAACACTGGACATTCACGTTGATCGGCACCGACAACCTCGACGTTGAAAGCATGGCTCACTCCTTCGCCATCGATGAGCATCTGGAATTCCGTCAGGACGATGAGGGCACACGCGCGATGTTTGCCTGCGAATGTCGTAGCCGCGAACGCTACAACTGCTGTGTGGCCGAAAACACTGTGATGCCTACAGGCTCATTCTTTGACGAAGAATAAGGATTGGCACAGACATCCTGACAGGAACTTCCCTATCAGGATGTTTTTTTATCATATGGAAACATCCTTTCATGATATTTGATGCAAAAAACAGAGAAAATGCTCCAATTACAAATATTTATGCGTATATTTGTAGCATCCCTCACCAATTCTTAGGGGCACATGATGCCTACGAGGAAAAGGATAGTTACAACAATGGGCATAACAGCAATAATCGCAATAATCATAATGATGAACATGCGCACAGAAGAAATACACAATCCGATAGTAAGACCTGCGACCCAGGCCAACCGCTTCTATGAGGGCAATCCTCAGCAGCTAAGCCATGAGGTTGACAACTTTTTGGCTCTTCATGACGGCAGTGCCACATACAATAATGTTGCGGCACTCATTGTGCCTCATGCCGGGTACTACTACTCAGGCAATGTGGCTGCTTCGGCTTACGCAACTCTCAACCCTCAAAAACACTATCAACGTATATTTCTGCTTGGCCCCAGTCATCACGAATGGCTTGATGGCGCTTCTGTCAACAGCGAGGCTGACTTTTATGCCACCCCACTGGGTAAAGTGAAAGTGGACCGCGAAACGACAAGACAACTTAGAGAGGCTGACAGCCTGTTCTTTTATCAGAAGAAGGCCCACGACCGCGAGCATTGCTTAGAGGTACAACTTCCTTTCCTGCAGCGAAGACTGGGCAATGTTCCTCCCATCGTTCCCATCATCATCTCCACCAACGACTTCGCTCACCTACGACGAATGGCAGAGGTATTGAAACCTTATTTCAACGACGACAATCTCTTTGTCATCAGCAGCGACTTCTCTCACTATCCCTCGTATGAAGATGCCTGCGAAGTAGATGCCAGAACAGGCGAAGCCATTGCAAGTGGTGACGTTGAGCAATTTCTCGCTGCCATCGAACTCAATGCTCGTAGTGAGAAGGATAACCTGGCCACGAGTGCCTGTGGTGAGTTTGCCATCCTAACTTTGATGCTGATGCTCGATGAGCATTATGAAGTGAAGCATCTGATGTACCAGAATTCAGGCGACATCGATAGCCACGACCATAGTCGAGTAGTAGGCTATCATTCTTTCGCCATCCTTCGCAAGCAGCAATCCGACGAAGACTTCACCCTCTCCGACCAAGAGAAAAAGATTCTCAAAGGGATAGCTCTCCAGAGCATCAAGGACTCGTTGGACGGCAAAAGGCTCGACCCTACCCTCGCCACTGAGTTCCCAACACTGAACAGGAATTGTGGAGCTTTCGTCTCACTTCATAAGCACGGGCAGTTACGTGGCTGCATTGGACATTTCGGTGAGGATTTCCCCCTGCCTGAGATTGTGGCAGAGATGGCGCGTGCCGCTGCTTTTGAAGATCCACGATTTACGCCTCTTCGGCGCGAAGAGCTTGATGACATCGACATCGAGATTTCCGTCCTTACCCCCATGCGCCGCATCCAAAGTCTCGATGAGTTTCAGCTGCATCGTCATGGCATCTATATACGTAAAGGATATCGCAGCGGCACCTTCCTGCCACAGGTTGCAGATGAGGTGAACTGGACAAAAGAGGAATTCGTTGGACATTGTTCTCGCGACAAAGCAGGACTCGGCTGGAATGGCTGGCGGGATGCAGAGCTTTACGTCTACGAGGCCATCGTGTTCTGACAACATACAATCATTCCCACAAATATCACATATCGGAACTCAAATACAGAAAAAACATGAAACGTATCAAAACTTTTCTTCTTTCACTGGCACTTACAACTTCAACGCTCTGCACCTTCTCGCAATCCTACGGGGTAGAGGACATCAACAACCAACCCAAGCAACGCATCGTTGAGGATGGCGGCACAGGAATTTATAAAGCTGTGATGAAGCAGGAGCCAACGTTATGGGCACATACCATCTTCGTGCCACAAGATCTGTCAGTCTTCAACGACAAGCATCCGCTTCCCGTACTTGTTTGGGGAAACGGTGCATGCACCAACTCTCCCTGGGAGCACTTCAAGTTCCTCAATGAGATTGCCAGTCATGGATTCATTGTTGTCGCCACAGGCTACATCCCCATGGAAGAAAAGCCTTACCAAGGTCCGATGTCAACCACTGAGCAACAAATAGAATCAATGGATTGGGTGGAAGCCCAGAACGCAGACCCCAGCTCGCCCTATTACCAGAAGATTGATGTGAAGAACATCTGCGTGGCAGGCATGTCGTGCGGTGGTCTGCAGTCGCTATACAACTGTGCCGACCCGCGCATCAAGACATTGATGGTGTGCAACAGCGGTCTCTTCAATCAGCAGAATGCCCATCAGGCCGTAGGCGGTATGCCCATGCCTCCAAAAGAGAAACTGCAGGAGATTCACACACCTGTCATCTACATCCTGGGAGGCAAGAAGGACATAGCTTACGGCAACGGCATGGATGACTTCCACCGCATCAGCCACGTGCCAGCCTGTGCCGCCAACTTCCCCGTAGGTCATGGAGGCACCTATCGCGAGCCTCATGGTGGCGAGTTCTCTGTGGTAGCTCTGGCCTGGCTTCAATGGCAGTTGAAGGGTGACAAGCAAGCCGCCAAGATGTTCAGAGGCAAGAAATGCCAGTTGTCGAAACGACAAGGATGGACCATCGAGAAGAACAAGAAATTCGGGAAATAGACATCCTTCTGTACAGATTGAGCAATGGCAGCAGTTGAATGCAAATACTATCAGCGGTTAGAGGACGAAAAGGTGCAATGCCTCCTTTGTCCTCATCACTGCCGTATTGCCGATGGGAAAACAGGCATCTGCCGCAGCCGCCGCAACCATCATGGAAAGCTCATCAGCGAGGTATACGCACGCCCTTGCGCCATCGCCATCGACCCCATTGAGAAGAAACCACTTTACCACTTCCATCCTGGCACGACCTGCCTATCCATCGCCTGCACAGGATGCAACTTCCGTTGCCTGAACTGCCAGAACCACGACATATCACAAGCCGCGCCCGATGAAGTCGACCACTACGAGCTGCAACCTGAAGACATCGTTGCCCTTTGTCTGAAACACAAATGCCCAGGCATTGCCTACACCTATACCGAGCCGCTTACCTACCTTGAGTACATCACGGATACCGCCCGGCTCGCACGCGAGGCAGGTCTCTGGAACATCCTCGTCTCAGCAGGCTACGTCTGTCCAGAACCGCTTGCCGACCTGTTGCCTTACCTCGATGCCGCCAACATCGATCTGAAATCCTTCAACGACGACATCTACCAGCGCGTCAGTGGAGGCCATCTCTCCACGGTGCTCGACACCATTCTGGCGATGCGGGATGCTGGTGTATGGATCGAACTGACCAATCTCGTCATTCCTGGCATCAACGACGACATGGAAATGATTCGCCACATGTGTCAATGGATTGTCGGCAATGGACTTGCAGAAGCGCCTCTCCATTTCAGCCGTTTCTTTCCCCGATATAAGATGCAGCATCTTCCCCCCACCCCAAAACATATCTTGGAACAGGCTCGGCAAATTGCCTATGACGAAGGGCTGAAGAACGTTTACTTGGGCAATGTGTGAGCCAATGTCAGAAGAAGATTACAACAAAGAAAAATAACTTTATAAAACATACAGCATTATGAAACTCCGTTTCCAACCAATCATTCCTGCCATCCTGACCCTTTGCGGCACAGTGGCTGTGCTTACCTCATGCGCTGACTACGACGAACCTGAAGTGCCACCAATAACGAAGTCGATGCTCATCTCACGCGACTATTTCCCCGATGGCTCAACAACGCTTACCAGCCATACTTCCTACGAATACGACGCACAAGGAAGATGCTTTCACATACTTGTCACGGATGCCTCTCAAAACAACATCTCATCTACCGACATCACCTATGCTGAGAGACAAATCATAGAGACAAAGCAGGAAGGCACTACGGAAACGGCTCACTTCACCTACACCCTCGACGAGGCTGGACGCATTACCTTCCTTAGACACAGCTCCAACAGGAGCATGACCACGGAAACCGCGTACGATTACGACAAGCAAGGCCATTTGATTCACATCATCAGTAACCCACAAACCAATAGCCCCGACACCATCTTCCTCACATGGAAAGACGATGATATCGTGATGAAAAAGCATTCTAGCGCTGACAACATACTTACCATCACGACCACATCAACATATTCCTATGGCGAAACGCCCTTCCAGTTCATCCCCTCGGAATCCCTCGGAATCGACGTAACTCTATTCCGCACAGGATTTTTCGGCATTCTCCCAGCTCATCAGATACTCCGCTGCGAGTACAACAACATCATCCGGTCATCCTTGCCCGTCCAGCTGATCACCACCACCTATGCGTATGATCATCAGTACGATGCCGCTGGTCATATTGTTTCCTACGATGTCCACGAAACCAATATTGTCAACAGCGGTATTCCCACAGAGAAAACCGACCATTACGACTTGAGATGGATGGAGACCGTAATCAGCGAGTAGACTGAATCCAGATCCACTCTGGAATCCCCGTTCTGTTGCGCTGTGTTTATTCACGTTTCGTAAGTTTTGGGACTCTAAAGGACTTAAACGAACCAAATATTTATGAGAAGACCGCTCAAGCTGGACTGACAAATCCGAAGGAAACACTTTCACCTTTCCATCCTTTCTGTTTGTTTGTCGTGAAACCCTCAGGAAGATGTATGTTGCTCCACCTCCTACAAAGCAAAGAGGGTTCACAAGGCACATCATGTTGCCCGATGTAATGTTGTTGCAATCCAACTGCATTTTGACCTACACCCTACACCGCACACCCCTAACACACTGACTTTCAGAAAGAAACACGGGTGTAGAGTGTTTAATGAGCCTACACCCGCCCTACACCTTCATATCCCACTGGTTCAGAGCTCATTAAGAGCCTCTGGTGTAGAGTGTAGGGTACTTTTGAGTTGATAGCGTCCGTGCTAATAATAAATCGAAAGAAGGATGAGCATACAAGAAGATAAAGGGAGCATTTTTAGCGGACAGCAATATTTTTTTTTGCAAAAAAAGAGAGGAAAAGAACCTTTATCATTTTTTATTTGTAACTTTGCGACAGTTCTGTCCCTTATGGCTGTGATATCCTTCGAGAAGGATGGAGCCGCAGGATGGAGCGCTACATATTAGAAGGCGTTACTGACGCTTTGTTTTTGTACTTCGAAACTACCACAATCGAATACTGGACAAGAACAATGCAAGGGTGACTGCCACGGGGTGTAGTATATACTCTCCGTAGTGTGCTGCGAGGATTGAGTATCCTCAAAGCACACTTTACGGGTGTTTATATACTCCAACGTGGGTGTTTCTCTGTTTGTTTTCCAGTTTGGCTGTGGTAGGCCACGAAGTAGAACAAGCAGATGTTAAGCACCCACGTTTTTTGTATGTAGTTAATTAAAAATCTAAAGTTGTTCGCACAGGGTGTTTGCGAACAATTAATTAAACAGTAAAAAACAGAACTAAATAAGAAAAGATAGAGTCTTTGACATCTTGTTTTGGCTGATTAACCAGAATTAGCACTTCAAAAGAACACATCAGTCGGACAAGCAACAAGATGTTTACGCTCATACGGGCGTGGACAGATAGGTTGTTGTCTGATGTGGGCTGTGCTAAGCCTTGGTTAAACACATCTTTCTCCCACGCCCCCTTTTCGAAAACGAAGAGAGGGCTTTTTAATGTCAAAGAAAAAATATACATTCATAGATTTGTTTGCTGGAATAGGAGGATTCCACACGGCTATGCATAGCGTTGGAGGCAAGTGCGTCTATGCAAGCGAGTGGGATAAGAATGCAAGGATTTCATACGAAGCCAACTACAAAGATATTGAGCCAAAACTATTTGCGAAAGACGAAGAAGGCAGATACCTCTATTTTAATGAAGACATCAACGATGCGATACCATCGGAGATTCCTGATTTCGACATCTGTTGTGGAGGTTTCCCTTGCCAACCTTTTTCTGTTGCAGGCTTGAAACGAGGCTTTGACGATACACGAGGAACATTGTTCTTTAACATTGCCAATATAGTCAAAGAAAAGATAGAAGCAGGGAAACCACCAAGAGTGCTGTTTCTCGAGAATGTAAGAGGCCTAAAGAATCATGATAAAGGTAACACATTGAAAGTAATACTCGCAACGCTTGATGAACTTGGTTATGGCTATTCCTATAATGTGCTCAATGCAAAATATTTTGGTGTTCCGCAAAATAGAGAGCGTTTATTCATCATTGCTTGGTATAAGAAGTTGGTCAATGTTGAAGAATTCCGCTTTCCGTTAGGTATAAGTTCGGATGGTAAGACCATCTACAATAAAGAGGAACTGAAAAAGGGTACAATGCCAACGAGGGTTTCTGATATTTTTGAGCCAAGTGAGACTATGGATCCCAAGTTTACAATATCTGACCGTATGTGGATAGGTCATCAGAATCGAAAAAAGCGAAACAAACAAAACGGCAAGGGCTTTGGTTACTCGTTGTTCAATGCTGATAGTCCCTTTACCAGCACCATTTCTGCTCGTTATTGGAAGGATGGAAGTGAGATTCTCATAGACCAGTCAGACAAAGGACTTAATCCTCGTATACTGACTCCTGTTGAGGCAGGCAGATTGCAGGGATATAGAATACTTGGGAACGGGTGGGAACGTCCAGAATGTGCAAATAACCAAAACTATATTGTTTCTAATCCTGAATTTAGAATTGTTGTCTCGAAAAAGGAGGCATACCGCCAGTTCGGGAATAGTGTTGCTATCCCTGTTATCAAGAAGCTAGCAGAAGAAATTGTAAAACAACTAATGTAATGTTATGAAAGAGTTTCTGGAATTAGGCAAATTGTATGAGCAAATCAAGACTGTTATTGCCAGCAAGAAGTATAGAGAAATAGAACTTCCTCAAACCTTTAAATCTCAGTTGTCTGTTATTGGTGACAGAACCATTGAATATCACAAGTTTACTGCTATAGCTTACAAGAATAATGCAGACTCCATAATCATCCCAAACTATTGGTTTTATCTTGCAACTGACATTCATCCTTTCAACGTCGAAATACATCGCTATTACGAACAGGTCATGAATATGAACTTGTTCACACCTGATCGCTTGAGTGAATTAAAAACGAAAAAACTTACAGAAAAAGAACAGTGGAAGATTTACTCATCGTTCGATTCGAATCAGGATGCTGAAAGGATTTGCAGATTCCTTACCAACTACAGATGGTGGCATGGAGGAAAAGAACTTGGGCGAGTACAGAAGGACTATTATGTATCAGCAGTTCTTTCATTATCCGGGCTTGTTAATGATTCCTCAACATTCTTAGCTGCAATATGTGAGGTTATCAGAGAAAAACCACAGCTATCAGAAATACTTGTCGATTTCTATAACAAAGGGAACATTACCATAAAAACCACAACTAAGATTACACCACAGTACATTCCTTTTGTCACCGCCATCAAGTCCAAGCCTTTCCTTTTGCTTGCTGGTATCTCAGGCACAGGCAAGAGCCGCATCGTTCGCGAGTTGGCACGTGCTTGTTGGGATGTTGACTCTGATGAATACAAGGCACAAAAGCCAAGGAACTTCGAGATGGTGCAAGTGAAACCCAACTGGCACGATTCGAGCGAGCTGATAGGATACGTCAGCAGAATCGATGGAGTGCGCTATGTGATTGGGCCTTTCCTGAAGTTCATGGTAAAAGCTATGCAAGACCCAGAAACACCGTATTTCCTGTGTCTCGATGAAATGAATTTGGCACCTGTAGAACAATATTTCGCAGAGTACCTTAGTGTTGTTGAAAGCAGGAAACAACAAGAAGATGGCTCTATCACAACTGACCCAATTATTGATTACTCGAATACGGATGAATACAAGAGCCTTATTGACCAATTGTTCCCTGACGATGAAGAATTACGCATAGAATATTTGACAGAAAAAAGTGGAAAGCGGCTAAGTATTCCAACCAACCTTAGCGTAGTCGGTACGGTCAACATGGATGAGACAACCTTCTCCTTCTCTCGCAAGGTGCTCGACAGGGCGATGACGATTGAGATGAACGAGGTGGATTTGAAAGGAGGATTGAAAGAACGTTATGAGCAGATAGGCAAGCTTGGTGCCGCAGAGTTGATAGGAACTTATGTGGAGGGCGTTGACGTATATGGCGCATATCAATCGGTATGTGACAAGGTTATCAGCTATCTTGAAGACGTTAACAAGCAATTGGAAGGGACACCCTTCAAGATTGCATACCGCACAAGGAACGAAGCTCTGCTTTATGTGGTCAACAATCTTCCATACAAGCAAGATGGAGAGACGGAAGACTATGTAATCAATCGAGCTTTGGACGAGATTACCAACATGAAGATTCTTTCTCGTATTGAGGGCGATGCCGACAAGATAGGCAATCTGTTGGAGCGACTTACGAAAGTCGTAAAAGAACAACTGGGTGAGCAATTCACTTTAGACAACTCTGCCTCACTGAGGAAACTCGATGAGATGGAACGAAAGCTCAAAAGCGGATATACCAGTTTCTGGAGCTAAAACCACGAATTAAACGAATTTTGTATCTGTGGAACTGCTGACGATACAACACGAGGACTTCACCATGTATGTGGAGTGCTCGAAGTATGAAGCCATTTGGGGAAAGGCGGTAAGGAATGTGGGCAGAGAAAATCTGCTTACCACTTACACGTGGACGGATGGTGTCAAGTCAGCGATGCTTAATGATGAACCAATTGAGAACGGGAAGCAGGCTCAGGCTGTATTCTTCGACAATGCGGAATATCCTATCTGGGTTGATTTTGGAACGCATGTCAGCAAGGCGCAGTTTGGCTCAATGCTCCAAGCAGACAACGATCGATTCTGTTTCAGAGGGCATACGTTGGCAGGCTTCATCAACTACGGCAATGAGATAGGAAGGAGCGAACTGCAACTGGTATATCATACAGGCAAGGAGCAGCGCAACTTCAAATTGGGCTACGAGGTATTGAGTACCAAACTGAACTATCACGAGCATTGGAAAAAAATTATCGAGGACATCGAAGCAGAGTATCGCATGCTGTCGCTCGATTACATGAAGCGCACATTTCATGGGTTCTCGCCTGATACGAAAGGCGATACGCCAGAGTTGATATGGTGGAGCATCTTTGCTGGCGAACAAGAGAAGTTTGTGAAGGCATGCCGCAGTATTATTGAAAGGCCTCGTCGCAGGTTAAGAGGCTATGAGGTATATCTCAGAGCTGACAAATTGAAGCGAGTGCCGGCATATATCGAGAACGAACTGGCAGAGCACAAACGTGAACAAGCACATCTTTATCGAGTGGAAGAGCATGTGCAATCGAACGACACACAAGAGAATCGCTTCCTGAAATATGCATTAGGGCAGATCACCGCCAAGTATGAAACGCTGAAAAGGCGCATTGAGGCTATTAGGAACACCTCGGAAACGCTGAAACGGGAAATGGATGAAGTAGAGAGGACGCTGAACCATTTGCAACGCAATCCTTTTTTCAGAACCGTTGGACGCTTCAAAGGACTGACTCAAGAAAGTTTGGTGCTGCAAAAGGCTACGGGCTACAGTCAGGTTTACAGGACTTGGCAATTGCTGAAGCGTGCCTATTCGTTGAACGACGGTATGTATAGGCTGCAGTCTAAGGACATTGCCACGCTCTATGAGATATGGTGTTTCATCGAAGTGAGCCATATCGTCAAAGAACAATTAGGACTTGACATAGATGTCGACCATCGCAACCGTATGGAAATGAACGGGGTGTTCACTTGGGAGCTGGGCAAAGGAGAACACTCGCGAATCCTTTTCAGAAAAGACGGGGTGGAACTGGCTGAACTTGTTTATAATCCCAAACATAACGACAAGGATAACGATTCCATAAGCATGGAACATCTGGTTGTTCCCACAGTTGCACAGAAGCCAGACATCGTGCTGCAACTGACAAAAGATGACATCGAGAAGGGGATGAAAATGACCTATCTCTTTGATGCCAAATACCGCATCAATGACAGGACGGATACAGGCGTAGACACACCTCCAGATGATGCTATCAATCAGATGCACCGCTATCGTGATGCCATCTATTACAAGGACAACAAAGAGGGCGATGCATCTCTGAAAAAGGAGGTGATTGGCGGATACATTCTGTTCCCTGGTAATGGCGACCCGATGGAAGTCGCGAGGGCCAAGTTCCAACAGTCGCTGGACGAAGTCAACATCGGAGCTTTCCCCTTGAGGCCCAATGACATTGAGAACAGGAAACTGCTGGAGCATTTCATAGGAGAGTTGATAGGAAAAGCCTCAACAGAGATACTCGACAACAGCATTCCACAAAAGGGCTTGTACTATACAACAACGGAACCCAAAGAGGCTCTGTACATGATTCTTGCTCTTGACGACAAGGTCAATGAAGACGTAAATGCTATTCTCGAGGGCGATGCCGCCACGATTATCATGGGTAAAAAAGGCATCGAGGAGACAAAAGATATTCAGGCCATCCGATACATTGCGCCCATCATGCCAGGCGGGCATATCAAGGGATACTACAAAGTTGCGAAGGCAAATCTCGCGAGGGTGAAGGATGCGGATTTTCCCATCCGCATTAAGTTCGAAGTCTGCGATTGGGTGAAATTAGAGCATCCTGCCAAGTTCGGAATAGTAAAGGGGGCTTTCCGTGGGGTATGCAAGACGCACGAAGAATTCTTCAAACACTGCAAGGAGTTTGCAGTAACATAAACCAACCTGGCCATAGGGTTCATTCCTTAGTTGACTCGACAATCTCTCCTTTCTGACTCAACACGTTGAAACGCCAAACACAACACGTTGATTTCCTCGACACAACACGTTGAAACTGCCGACACAACACGTTGTGTTTTCGGTCACGACGGGCGGGCTCATCTTTGCCCTAAGATGATGGAAAATTGATTGTCCGTTCCGTAGGCCTCCTGTTCTTCACGGTTGCGGGCAAGTTTCTAGCCGTAGTAGTCCACAAACTCCTGTCCCGCGGATCTCCTTTCAAAAATGGAATTCAGGTACTGCTGATCTTCCTCGGAAAAAGATATCTGGAATTTCTTCACACGCGCGATATCAAGGGGTGCAGGTGGAAATTTCCTTTTCTGCTTTCAGTTTTTGCACCTCCTTTTCTACGGCTCTGAGGGGAAAAAAGGAAAAGGGGAAAAAAGTAAAAGGTGAAAAAGTGAAAAGGTAAAAAGGTAAAAAGGTTAAGCCGAATGTTTACGATAACGAGGACGATGACGATAACCGCTAACCCATAACCGCTAACCCATAACCGCTAACCCATAACCGCTAACCGCTTTAAAAAGGAACATAACAAGCGAAATTTCAGATAGGATGCATATTGCTCGTTTTTTACGATGTTAAATCATGGAATGGTATTGCAATATCTCAATAAAAAATTGTATCTTTGCAACAGAAATAAACTATCTATCACATGGAAACAAATTCTTCGATTCTTCAACGGTTTTACGGCATACTTTTTGCTGCGATACTCCTGATGGCTGGTTCGAATGCTGAGGCTCAGATAAAACTGACCTGCATCGATGGCACCAACATGAATTCCCTCTATGGCGAGGGATGTGAGAAACTGGTTGACGGGCAGCCTGGAACCAAATGGTGTCAGGTCTTCAGCGGCAGCAACACACCCTACGTCATTTTCCGCGCTTCCGAGGCTCTCGTGCCAAAGAACTATTACCTGCTCACCGCAGGTGATGCCAGCAGGTTCCCTGAGCGCAACTGGCGCACGTGGTACATCTATGGAGCCAACTTCGAGAACGACGACGAGGCTACCAAGGATGCGAACGGATGGGTGCTGGTCGACCAGAAACTGAACGTGGGCACGGACATGCTTCCTGCCAAGAGTCTGACGATGGCGGACTTCACCTGCTCAGAAAACAACACGACCGCCTACAAATACTACAAGATTGAGGTGAAGGCCATCATGACTCTCAAGGAGGGTGACCACATGCAGATGGCTGAGTTCTCCTTTGGAAGCAGCGAACAATCGGAAACATTCTCATTCACTGCCTTAAGCACCAGCACCTACAACGGTGACGTGGAGCACAACGAGGGAGCCTTCGCCCTGGTGGACGGAATATCCACCACCAAGTGGGTTTTCAATCAGTTGCCCAGCTGGATGGTATTCAAGTCAAACAGTCCCCTTGCGCCCACCTTCTATTCGATGGTAACGGGCAATGACACTCAGCAATACCCTGGACGCAACTGGCGTGACTGGCAAATCTATGGCGGCAACTTCGCCAGCGATGCCGACGCTCAGGCGGATGCCGAGGGATGGGTGCTTATCGACAACAAGACGGACATCGGCACGGACATCCTGCCCCCCGACAACTACAAGGAAGCCATCCTGGATGTGTCTGAAGGAGTTTCCACTGCCTTCAAGTATTTCAAGGTTGTCGTGACGACCAACATGGGACAGGCTTACTCGCAGATGTCCGAGCTGACGCTGGGCACAGCCAGCGATTTCGAAGCCAAGAAGAAGAGCTATCTCGACGACTACAAAGCCTATGACCTGAGCATTACTGCCTATAAGCCCTACAAGGATGCCTACAACGAGGCTGTCACCACCCTGCAGGCTGCGGCAAACTGCGCCCAGATACGCGATGCCATGAACACGTTGGAAGAGGCGAAGGCCAACATCACCCAGTCTGCCCTCGTCTACCAGAGCTATGCCAACTCCGTGTCCATCGCTCGCGGATTCTACGAGAACGGACAACTGAGCGGCGAAGGCATGAAAGTCATCGGCGACTATCTGAACACCAACGCTGGGCCAAGCAGTCAATACCCCAATGGAACCTTCCCCTACATCATGGAGCAACAGGCATTGAGCGATGACGCCATAAACGACGAGACTGCCTTCCTGAGTGAGCTGATCGAGAAATACGCCAACAACCTGACTGAGGGAGCCATCGAAACCACCTATCAGGTGCTCGACGCCACAGAAGGCTATGCCTCCACCGAAGATGCGTCTGCCCTGTTCGACGGCGACTCGTCCACAAAGTGGTGCCACAACCACAAGGGAGGTCTCTCTTACGTTGTCTTCAAGGCAGAGGAACCCATCACACCTTCCTACTATCGTCTGGTGACAGCCAACGACACGAAGAGTTTCCCTGGCAGGAACTGGAAGACGTATAAAATCTATGGAGGCAATTTCCCTGACCCAGACCATGCTACCAGAGAAGCTGACGGATGGGTGCTGCTCGACGACAAGAAGGACGTGGGCAAAGACCAGATTCCTGCCGACAATTTCGCTGAGGCCTATCTCTACCTGTCCCAACCCTCGAATACGCCCTATGAATACTTTAAGATAGAGATTACCGAAAGTGTAAGCGGCAGCATCATGCAAATGTCTGAGTTCTCGTTTGCCAACAATGCCAACCTCTTCATGCTCAGGCAGGAATACTACGAAGAGTTTGCCGACTTCAACCTGACCGACATCATCGCGCAACAGGCTCTCATCGACCAGTACACCAAATCACTCGAGAGCATGCTCCAATGCACCACAGTTACCTATCTGACCGCATTGCGCAACACGCTGACCACACTCCAAGGGAGCATCGAGAAGTCTGCTGAGCGCTATGCTGAATACGAGACCTACATCGAGGACATCATCTACGAATACCTCGACGATCTGCGCTCCGCCGATCCCACGATGGCAGCCTACTTCGACTACAACACGGAAACTGCTCCTGGCGAGACCTTCACCCTGGGTTCCTATACATACATCATGAACCACCGTGAGCCGAGCGCCACCCAACTGGCCAACGAGATAAACTTCTGGAAAAACTACATCGCGGCTCTCTCCAAGGGTGGCTTCGTGGTCATCACAGGCAACGGAGCATGGAACAGCAACGAGAACTGGACCAAACTGGTGGACCGCAACCCGGACACCAAGTGGGGAACTGACATCCCTGACGGGGGAGCCTACATCATCTTCAAAACCATAAAAGCCATCCAGCCTTTCTTCTTCTCGCTCACGACGGGCGACGACACGAAAAGATACAATGGACGCAACTGGGCGGACTGGAAAATCTATGGTGGCAACTTCGCTGAGAATGCCCTTGCCACACGCGATGCCCAGGGATGGGAACTGATGGACAGCCACGAGGCAGTGGGCGATGATGTGCTGCCAGCAGAAAACAAGCAGACCGTTTACTTCGCCTTCACAGAACCTGTGGAGAAGGAGTACAAATACTTCCTCGTCGAAGTTACCAAAGCTTTCGATGGCACACAGATGCAGATGGCTGAAATGGCATTCGGCACGAAGGAAGATTTCGAGAAACTGCGTGACGAGTTCTGCGACAAGGCGTTGGAGTTCGACCTCGATGTGGTTGCAGAGAAGAGCCTGCTCGATGAATACGAGATCCAAACGTTGAATCTCACGGAATGCGAGGACATGGTGGCTCTCGCTCAGAACTACAGCCTGATAGGTTCGCTGCAGGACCGTATCCGAGAAAGTATGCAGGCCTATGCAGCCTACAAGGAGGCAGCTGATGAAATCAAGGAATACGTTGGCAGCAACACACTCGAGACGTGCGAGGCACTGGATAGACTCATGGCCTATCTCACTGGTGGCGAGAAGCCAGGCGACACGTTCCCCAACGGCTCCTTCAAATACGTCTACGAGACAGGAAGCCTGAATCACGATGAAGTCCTCGAGGAGACGGACTACATGAAAGAACTGTGGGTAGCTGCCATGAAACAAAGCTACACTCCAGGCACGGAAATCACTCCACTCGTGAAAAACGCTGACTTTGCTCAAGGCACCTATCTCGAGGGCAACACCATCGTGTCCTTCACAGGATGGGAAGGCACAGGCTACACATTCGGACGCAACGATGCTGGAGCATTCGCCGCTGAGAACGCACGACAGCAATGTGACATCCACCAGACCATCACAGGACTGAAGAATGGCATCTACGAACTGCGCATGAATGCCGTTTGCCGTCCCTGTGGTGATGTCCTCAGCAAGAACTATGCCGCACAGATCTATGCCAACGACAATGTCGTGTATGTCCAGTCGGCCATCGAGGATATGATTCCTGTGGAGGATGCTGTGGATGGTGTGAACTGCCACACTTCAGGCACCTATAGCGACAAGGCCATCTTGGATGAGGTCACAGGCGACACCATCGGCTTCGTACCCTGGGGCGTGGCAGGCTCAGCCTGTGCCTTCAGTGCAGGACGTTACGAGAATGTCATCTGCACGAACGTCACCGACGGTACGCTGACCATCGGCATCAAGGATCCTGGCACTACCTCCCCCGACGATGACTGGATGGCCTTTGGCAACACTCGGCTCATCTATCACGGAACGCTGGATTCCTCAGACTTTATCGTAGGCATCAACAACGCACTGGGGTGCTGCAAGGAACGCGCCCTCTCCCTGATCGAGTGGGAAAGCTCACTCGATGGCAGGGAATACAAGCAGAAACCCAACTATGCCCAGACCGACCGGAAAGCGCTGGAAGATATGGTAATGTCTCCCTCCATACTGTCGCTCAGACCACCGAAGGAAATGTACGAGATGGTGGAGGAACTCAGCAGCATCTTCAAGCGTATCTACGAGACGAAACCTGCCTACATCACGCTCTTCGAGGGCGAACAGAAGGTGTATGACAAGTGGGGCGCACGATACAGCATCATGAACGGGGAAGAGCAAAAGGCCTTTGAAAACGCCATTGAGACCATCGAGACAGGATTGCTCGAGGGTGAATACTCAGCCAACGAAGCTCTGAAGGCTAAGGCTGACCTCTACGCACGCTATCCCGACTATCTGGAGCGAAGCGAACAGCTTGACCAAAGCAGTTCTGTAATGGCCAACGAGACAGCACCCTTCGAATACGACATCACCATCAATGGAACGATGCCCTACATGGCGCTGAGCGGCCTCTACGAAGACCTTGCTGAGGACCAGACCGTGCTGACATTCGAATACACGGCTCCAGAGACAATCAAGGAAGGAAGCATCTACACGGACACGGACATCACTCACCTCATTTCCTACAAAGACCTGGAGGCCACAGCTGACTGGAAGAAGGTTTACATCGACTTCACCACTCCCTGCATAGAATGGGGTTGGGGCGATGCCTCCAGTACCATCCGATGGGCCATGACGACAGCCAGCAGCCAACAGCTCAAGGCACGTCATTTCCAGATGATTACACCTGCTCAGATGCAGGCCGAAGGAGGCTCCTTCACAGGTACCGGCATCGAAATGGTTCAAAGCTCAGAATCCAAGGTTCAGGGCAATGGCATATATGACTTGATGGGACGCAAGATCAATCAGGGTTTGAAGAGCCTGCCCAGAGGCATATACATCGTGAACGGGAAAAAGGTGATGATTAAGTGAGCGAAGAGTTTGTTGCCAGAATCCATTGAGTAAGGAGAGATTATTTATACGTTTGCAGAAATAACCGCCATAAAAGAATACAACTATGACCCAGAAAAGTAAACTTTGGACCATCCTGATGACCATCCTATTTGGCCTGACGATGATTGCATGTAGCGAGAGTAACAACGATGAGCCCGACGGGCCAGATGGACCCACCCCAACTCCAACCAATCCAGACATACCCAAGCTCACGGAGGAAGAGGCCAGTGTCAGTCTTGCAGAACTCATGGTGCGGTGCTTGGTGCTTGGCGCTGATCCGAAGGCTGAATGCAATGAATTCGGCCGCCTTTGGGAGCTGATGGAAGTTATCTACCACCAGCCCGAGACGCGCGGCGTGTGGTCGGGAGCCATCAGCACATTCAAGTTCAAGCAGGCCCTCGACAATTCCCGCGTGCTCTATCGTGCCGCCTTGTTGGGGGGAATGGTGAATTCGGACCAATACGGACCGGAAGCCCGACGGACCATCTGGCGCGACATCATGGATGCACCTCCATACGGCGAGGGTCTCAGCAAACAGTTCCTGCCCGACGAGTACCGCGTCGGATGCGACGATTTCTGGAAGTCCTTCTCGCTTGGTGAGTTCGACGATGCCGCAGTATTCATTTACACCGCCGTGACAAGCCACTTCGCCGACAGCCATAAGACGTCCACCCAGGTGGTGGCTGAGTATCTGTACGACAACAACCAGCGCGAGATTGACCTCATGCTCACGGCTGCCGCACCCATCATAAAGGAGGGATGCAACGTGGTCTTTGCCGCAGGCGATGACCTGGTCAGCTGGGGACAGACGGCCTACGACTTCACCGAGAAGAACGGCAAGGTGGTGCTGCAGGCATGCAAGTGGAACCTGACGTCGGAGGCATACGTCGATGCCATGAATACCAACCTGAAACTTCTTATCAACGGGCTGGAGGAAGACTTCTTCCAAGCAGGCGATCTGGCAGGCGTGCTGGCTGACTTCACTACCGACCAGATCAAGGCCTTCAACAAGGCTGTGCAGGAGGCCATCGACAGAGCATACGGCGCCACGCTCAGCCCCGAGGACGTCACTTGGTTCGTCTCGCAGGTGCAGGACATCGTCGGTGTCAAGAGGGAGCCGACCTTCCTGAACCAGGCCTACTTCTGCTCCGACGACATGTCGCAGCTCACCATCGAGGCCACGCAGGGACATGCCTACGAGTTCATCTACACCGACCGTCACGGCAACGTGCTGATGGAGGGAAAGTGTGCTGTGGACAACAAGTACATCTCCGTCAGTGTTGACGAGACGAGCCTCGACCGCAGCTGCGACCTCCTGCCAAGCGAGGGGCCGACGCATGGCGTCGTGACGATACCCTATAATATAGTGAGCGAGTCCACGCTCGCACTGTGGTGGAGAAGCAACAATCCCAAGTCGAAGTTCTTCACCATCATGAACGACGAACTCACCGAGGCGCTCTTCGACGAACTGACGCTGAACATGTTCGTTACGGGCAAGATGAAGGACGGATCGGAAACGGAGGTGCTACGCGCCACGAAGAGCAACGGAGCAGTCTTCGGCAAGGACGACATCTCCACCTACTACTACGGTGACGGCCTGTGGGTCCGCGGCGCGAAGGACTTCGTGACCTCAAGCGGCACCACCATCCGCCACAAGATTGAGTTCCTGCTCGAGAACAACAACATCTTCGACCTCTCAAATGCCCAGCGCTTCAGCTACTCTTACACCGAATACGATAAGAACGGAAAATCGCTGAACTGGTGGGGCGTCTTCTCACCTGTCATCCCGCTCGATCAGGACGATCAGGAGAAAGCCGTCTGGCTGGCAGAGGAAAGCAAGGGAAACATGAGGGTGACCAACCTCACTTGCCGCGAGAACTACAAGACCGTCTGCAATCAGTATGTGTCCAACCCAGGCACCAACCGCATCGAGATCAACGTGCTGAAGGGCGAGACGCCTGCGCAGCTCGAGGTGTCGCCAAAGCTCCTGGAGTTCGAGGCCGAGGGCGGAGAGCAGAGCATTACGGTAAAGAAGGGATATTTCCAGTATTGTAACTGCAGTCTCGAAGAAGAGTGGCCCTATGTCCACAGAATCATGAGTGCCTATTACGATAACGACACCACAATAATCGTATCCATTCCAGAGAACACATCTACCCAGGAACGCACCACCAATCTCATCATCCGGGCAGCAAACAAACCTTTCTATGATTTGGATTTAGAAAAGGATATTTATGAAGAGGTGAAGGTACTCATCCGACAGAAAGGAGTTAAAAGGAACACAGAAAATGTGGACTTTATCTACTTCCATAATAAACTGCGCTTCATAAATGAGCAGGGACAAATCACAGAAAGAGGAAGGGGTAATGCCTATGAAAATCTCATGATTTACGTTCGAGATGGAGAAGATGGCCCACGGGAAGATAATTACTATTACATCAAAGGAAAAATCACTACGGAACATGTGGGAAAAGGTATTCATGTCTCTGCCGTTAGGACTCTTACTAATTCTACAGAGGAAATCAACCAAACTATTTCCTTCACCATCCCAGATCTTACAGGAAACGAGTTCTCTGAAATTACTAATTTGAGCGTAAAAGTAATAGATACAAGAAGTGATCCACAGTATCCCACGCCTGAAATATTAGAAGTGACGGCAACCAGCGTACCCTGTACTGGCACATATTCTGATCATGGTTATTGGCAAGCCAAATACACTACAGAAGGGGAGAATACCTTTACGGTAAATAACTTCCAATCATGGGTAGGTAACCCCTGGTCGTGGGCACCAATCAACGATAATTATATCGGAATTGACATTGACTTCAAAAAGTAAACGTGCCTCGCTTACCTAATCATTCCTCGTAAGGCATAAAATAACAAAAGACGTGTCCTTCTGGCGACAAGGGCACGTTCTTTGTTTATGGTTATTCAAGCTCGTCTAAATCAGAAGGATGAGATTGGTTCTTGAAACTGCTTCCGCAGAGAGTGACAACCTTGTAATCCTTTTCACTTTATGATCTCACTGATAGGCTTACGATTCTTCTCCCTCAGTTCGTCTGCCGGATAGCCAAGAGGGATGAGGACAGCAGCTTCCTCGTTGTCTGAAAGTTCGAAAAGAGACTTGCAGAGCTTGGCATCGAAGTTACATACCCAACAGGTGCCGACTCCTTGCTCCGCTGCTGCAAGACAAAGATGCTCGACGGCAATAGCAATGTCGATATCGCCATGATGCTTGCCATCTGAGCGCACCCACTCTTCGTCATGCAGAATGGAAGCGATGATGATGACGGGTGCTGTAGTAAACCACTCGCGACTGTAGCACTGGCAAAGTTTCTTCCTGCCCTCCTCGCTACTGACGATGCGGAATCTCCAGGGTTGTCTGTTCACAGCCGAAGGAGCCAGACACACACATTCCATGATATAGTCCAGCTTCCCCTGCTCGACTGGTTTAGACTGATAATTCCTACAGCTATACCTTCTCTTCACTAATTCCAAGAATTCCATACCCTTTTGTTTTTCTTCTTATTCACAACTTTCGATGCGGAGTTTCATCATGCCTGCGGGAACACGAACTTCCACGACGTCACCTGCCTTTTTGTTCAGCAACGCCTGAGCGATGGGCGATTTAATGGAAAGTTTACCCTCACGCAAGTCGGCTTCATGGGGACTGACAATGATATAATTCATTTTAGTATTGTTGGTCAGATTCGTTATCTCCACCTTACTCAGTAGCCTGACACCCTCACCTCTGAGTCTTGACGTATCGATAACTCGAGCGAACTCCAGCACTTTCTGCTTGAAACGTATCCTTCCAAGCAACTTTGCCTGTTCGCGTTTGGCAGCGTGGTACTCGAAATTCTCGCTGAGATCACCCTTGTCACGAGCTTCTGCGATGGCGTCTTTCACCTTGGGCAACTCCACGCTCTCCAACTGATGTAGTTCTGCCACGAGCTTATCGTAGCCTTCCTGAGACATGTATTCCATATTGCATCCTTACTTATTATCCATCATGAAAGGGGACTTCCAATCGGATTGACTGATAATATAATGGATAATCACCACATTATTGCCAGCCGTTATTCTGATGCAAAGATAGCAATTATGTTTTCAATAAGACAAACTTTTCAGCACTTTTCTTCGTGTGCCCGACTCTTTTTCACATCTCCAGGTTGTTGATTGAAGAGGTTCATTCTTCAGAATCAGATTGGAGTATCACTTGGGATGTATTCCACTTTGTGATCCTTGATGCTGAGGATTTTGTACCAATTGTGGGGAATGACATAGGCTCCAATGATTTCATCGATGACAAGAATGTAGAGGCACCCATCCTGATAAGACAGGCTGCTGTGCAGGCTCTTGTGGCGATAGGGGCGCTTGGTGCTGTAAGGATAAAGTTCCTTGTTGTTCCTCTCTATTTTAAAGAAGTCAGAACCATAGTTCAGGCGGAACAGCATGTTGGGATGATTCCTGACGTACTCGTATTTCGCCATGAACTTTAAATCACTCAACACGCTCTTTGCCTTGGACTTGGGCACGACATACAGGTGGCCTCTGGTTTTGCTGGTGTTCGTGCGCTCTTCATCATACATCCATATGTTGAAGTTCTGCGGACCGGCCTTGTAGTCTTCCTCGGTAAGGTCGTAGGATACCTCGTAAGCCTTCACACTATCGGTCGTCTCGACGGTTTGCTTGATGAACTTCGTGATGGGGCGGTCATCGTAGGGCTCTGCCTTTCCCCCTTCCTCGCGGACGATGTGCTCCACGGTAATGAAGGTGTGCTCCTTGTCTCCCTCGTAATGCAGGGTCGCAGCTCTGGCTGCCTTGAAAAAGGCATGGTAGCTGTCCTTGCCAACCAGTTCGAGCCTTTCGCCCTCCAGAAGGTCCAGCGCCAAAGCATAAACGATGCTGTCCTTGTCCAGTACATGATTCTCCTTGTGGTAGCATTGGCGGGCCATAGAGCAGCCCCATCTGAAGGCACGCAGGCAGGAATCCCCTGCTTCGATAGCTCCTTCCTGGTGCAGCGCACCTTTAGCAATGTTGATGGAATAGTAGGCAGCCTTCATCGAAATGCTGTCCCCGTCGTATTGCTCACATTTTATGACATCTTTCTCTTCCTGCTTGTCGAGGAATTGTATCAGGTTCTCGATGGGGTCTTTGCCTGTCCGATTATTATCGATGCGGCTTGTACAGGAGGCTATCATGCTGCAAAGCAACAGAAATAATATGCTACGTTTCATTGTTTCGTTGTTTAAGAATTAATGGTTTATGATAGGTATAAGACGTCTTTACATTTTCTTTATTCTTTCATCTCTGCAATCGCCATTTGCAGTTGCTGCCCGCTTTGCTCAATCTCTCTGACAGTCTCTTCGAAGGTGGGGAAGGATTGCGTCATGGAAAGCATGGTTTGATAGTCTTGACGTGCAGGGTAGATGTCTGCTTCCCCTGGGTCATTGCCCTTCGAAGGCATGAAGAGGAACAGCCCCACGGCAATTGCCGCCGCTATGCCTGCTGCCCAAGGAAGGAAATGTCTCTGCCTTGTCTTCTCCCAAACGGAGGGAATCCTTTTCTTGTCAATTGCATCCATCTGCTCGTTCAGCCGAGCCATGATGTCCTCGTCACTACTCATCTCAGGATGGTAGGAATGGAATATGTCGTAAAGTTCCTGGTCTATCATAGTTCTTCTTTTAACTTTTCAATTTTTCACCTTTTAACCTTTTCACCTTTTAACCTTTCCCTTAGGTGTGTTCTCCCTCTAGACAGGTTTGCTTTGACCGTCCCTTCGCTCGCGTTCATGATGGCCGCGATTTCTTTGATAGGACGGTCTTCCATGTAAAAGAGCAGCACGGCAGTTCGTTCGTTGAGCGTCAAACCATCGATGGCGCGATAAAGTTCCTGATAGTCGAAGGTTTCGTCGGAATGAGAAGCAGACGATACGCTGTATGCTTTCTCGATGCTTAATGTGCCGGCACGAACCGCATCCTTTCGCTGATGGTCTGACAGGCAGTTGCATGCAATCCTGTAAATCCAACGTGAAAAACCGCCGTCGTCCTCGAAGCCAGCCGATGCCGTGTATGCTTTGAGCAAAGCCTCCTGAGCGATGTCGTCTGCCTCCTGACTGTTGCCGCTGCATGCTGCCAGCAGGAATCGACGCAGGCCCGGCAGTTCTTTATGGACGAGATAGGTGAATTGTTCGCGGTTCATTGATGACTTGTTCTATAAGATAAACGTATGAACCGGTCAAAAGGTTGCATGGAGGCTCACTTTTTCTGCAGCCAGTATTGCCGTTCCTGCTCCGACATCTTCTCGATAGCATAGCGAAGAGCGGTCCTGGGCATCTCGTGAGCATGAAGGTTAAGGAAGTCTCGAAGCATATCCATCGAGATGCGTTTGCCCAGTTCGCGCAGCATCCAGCCAACTGCTTTGTGCATGAGGTCGTGCGGATGGTGGAGGTGCATCTCGGCATAGCGAAGGCACCACGAAGGATCGCCCAGTTGTGTCGTCTTCCATGTGCAGACCATACTCATGCGTTGCTTCCATAGGTTGTCGCTTTTGGCGAGGTTGTCTAGGAGCGCTATCTTGTAATCCCTATTGCCAAGGAATGTTGGCAAGAGCAACCAATGCCCCAGAATCTTGTGGACAGAGAGGTCAACGAGGTCCCAATTGTTCGCTTGCTCAGCATACTCGAGATACATTGTTAATATATTATCACGGGCACGAATGGCATCCTCGTCATTTGTGAGACGTCTTGTCGCAAGGCTCTCGAACTTGGCAACAAGGATAAGAAGTCCGCAAAGGCGTACCTCGTGCCATCGATTCATCAGTAGTACTGGCACTTCTTCCAAGGGAAAGTCCCTCCAGACGGCTTTGACAACCTCCCTCGTCTGCGGCACTTTCAGGCCAAGGAACTCGTCGCCTTCGCCGTACTCGTCTTTGCCAGTCTTGAAGAAACGCATCAGGATTTCCCTTTGCTTCTCGTTGCGAAGCGACTCCAGATATACGATAACGTCCTCTGCCATCAGGCTCGTTTTATCAAGAGTCAGCCCTGCAAGTATCGCTGCTCTATGACGTTCCAGTCAACAATCTGCCAAAGCGCGGCGAGATGATCGGGCCGACGATTCTGGTAATCAAGGTAGTAGGCATGTTCCCAAACATCAAAGGTCAGCAAGGGCTTCAAGCCTTTCTGCACGGGATTGGCGGCATTTGGCTCTTGCGTGATAACGAGTTTACCGTCCTTATCTGCCGAAAGCCAAACCCAACCAGAACCGAAGAGGGTCGCTCCTTTCTTCTGGAACTCGTCCTTGAAAGCCTCGAACGAACCATAATCGCGAACGATTGCCTCAGCCAAAGCACCTGTCGGCTCATTCCCTTCCTTCAAGGCAGAAAACTGTCCGAAGTAAAGTTCATGATTCAGTATCTGCCCAGCATTGTTCAGGATGCCACCAGTAGCCTGGCATACAATCTCCTCCAATGTTGCCTCTTCGAAACCGCTGCCTGGCAACAATGCATTTAAATTATTTACGTACGCCGCAAGATGCTTTCCGTGATGGAAACCTAATGTGGTGCGACTAATCACTGGCTCTAAAGCATCTGCTGCATAAGGCAATGCCATCAATGTAAACTTTTCCATACCCAAACAAAATATTGAATTGTGACGACAAAGTTACAAATAATTCTATATCTTTGCAGCAAAAGAGCAAGAAAAAGATAACCCTATGAGTAACAAAAAACAAATTCAGCGCATCTCCGAGATGGAGGAACGGTTCGACCGTGCATCAGCTGCCATGAAACTGTTCTCTTCTGAACTTGACAAGTTTGAAACAATGCTGGAGGACGTACTCATGCTGGACAAATACTATGGCAGTGGTAATTGGTGGCAGGATAAGACTGACGATGAGGCAGGACGATTGCCCGCAGATTTGAAGCGTGGGGTACTTTCTGAGGATGCCATCTGGGACCTTCTCGTAGAGTGCGGTCAACTGAACGACCAAATAATGAGTGCTATCGAGTGGAAAATTGAAAGGACACGGAGTGAAGAAGGTGTGACGGAAGAAGAATGAAAGTTATTGTAGCCATCGATTCATTTAAGGGATGTCTGACATCAGTGGAGGCGAACCTTGCTGCAACAGAGGGTGTTCATGCAAGGATACCTAACGCGGAGGTTGTGCAGATTCCTGTCAGCGATGGTGGCGAAGGATGGCTGGTGGCTTTTCAGAGAGTCTTAGGCGGTAGAGTTATAGAGCACAACGTGCAAGATCCGCTGATGCGGCCCATCAAGGCACAGTATTTGATAAAAGGTGAGACTGCTGTGATAGAAATTGCCAAGGCCAGCGGACTGACACTACTCACACCTGAAGAACGAAATCCTCTGGAGACGACAAGCTATGGTACAGGGCAACTCGTCATGGATGCAATACGACGAGGATGCAAGCACATCGTCCTGGGACTTGGCGGCAGTGCTACCAGCGACTGCGGCATTGGTATGCTTCGTGCCATCATCGACAGTTATACCGAAGGGCGAAACTGTGAAAGGTCTCACTTGGATAACCAAACCCTGACGAACTTCGATGCAATAATCAAAGATGGCACATGGAACGAAATTCGTAGCCTCAACAATGTCCACATCACCATTGCAACCGATGTAACCAATCCTCTTTGTGGCAAGAATGGAGCCGCTTATGTTTTTGCTCCTCAAAAAGGAGCCACTCCAGAAATGGTGTTTGCTCTTGAGTCCCGTGCCAAACAGTTTGCAGAGGCATCCGCACGACATTTCGGCTACGACCGCCAGAATGTTCCAGGAGCAGGAGCCGCTGGAGGACTAGGCTATGCTTTCCTGCAATACCTGAATGCAGATTGCCGATCAGGTATTGACCTCCTTCTCGAAACCGTAGATTTCGATAATCTTTTGAAAGGAACCGACCTCGTCATTACGGGCGAAGGATCAGCTGACCGGCAGACACTAATGGGGAAACTGCCTTATGGCATACTGCAACGAGCCAAAGCACATCATGTACCCGTTATCCTAATAGCTGGCCACATCAATAATCATCAGGAACTGCTCGATGCGGGCTTTTCACAAGTGGAATGCATCAACACTTGGAAAAGCAAGAACAACCCAAGTCTATTGGATAACAAAGTCATGTCGTTTGAAACATCTGGCTTATCCATGGAAGAAGCCATGAAGCCAGAAACGGCAAAGAAGAACATATCAAAGACGATTGTATCATTATTTTCCGATAAATACTATGGCAAGCAACAAGGACTTCGTGCAATACATCGCTGACCAGTGTGAAGGAGCTGGCGAGATAACTTTCAGAAAGATGTTCGGCGATTATGGCATTTATTGCAATGGGAAGATATTCGGTCTCATCTGCGATGACAGGTTTTACCTGAAACCCACAGAAGCAGGACGTTCTTTGCTCAGGAGCGTCGACCTGCGACCGCCCTACGAGGGAGCAAAGGATTATTTCTATATCGAAGACATTGACGATCACGATTACCTTTCAAAGCTTGTGCGCGAAACCTGCAAGGTTCTTCCTGCCCCAAAACAAAAGAAACACCTCCTATAGTGGAAGGGGCGTATTTGTGATTCACGAATAGGCAGAGGCAGGAATTAAGGTTTCCGCTTCTGATACTCCTTAATTCGTTTGGCAAACTTCAGATCTTTCTTCTTATGAGGATCAGGTACGTATTCCAAGTATTCAGGAATGTCCTGCCCCAAGTCTATTATGTGGCCTTTCTCTCCTGCCCCATGCTTCACGATAAGCAGCGAGTCATAAAGCTGATGTCCATAGACTTCGTAAGCAGCTAAAACGAGAGAGTCCTCT
>JAEEGF011682073.1_pt1 | contig 32744 bp, 28 predicted proteins | sample 9134171 | NCBI WGS metagenome assembly JAEEGF01 (sample SAMN16246542, study PRJNA631951) | gut metagenome | biome: gut microbiome; feature: rumen; material: AP-attached | host: Bos | place: Iran: Karaj | collected 2018-10
AGAGGCTGAAATGAGGAAAGGAAAGCCGGAATATCATAGAGGCTGAAATAAAGCAAGGAGAGCCGGCATATTATAGAGGCTGTAATGAGGCAAGGAACGCCGGAATATTATAGAGGCAGTAATAAAGCAAGGAGAGAAGGATATATGAATAAGAAGGACATAGCAGAAATAAAGAAAAAGATATCGACAGAGGGTCTTGTAATTACAAGAATTAGGGGATGTCTTATCGATAATGTTGATAATGATAAAAATGTAAAGACTCTTCAAAAAATCGATTTTGTAAATCTTTCAGATACCGATGCTGTAAAGTACGAGGACATATTTGCAAAGACTCTTTCAGGAACTATAGGAAAGAATCTTATAAATCTAGAGTTTCCTCTCGATGAGGAAAAGGCGGGAGGTAAGCAGGAATTTCTCGATTCTCTCGTTAAATCAGAGCTTAGAGATGACGGCCTCGTAGATGAATTTTTTGACAGGGTAAAGGCAAATTACGCCTTCGACATGAGCTATTACGTAATACTCATGCACGGAGTTTATGATGTGCCTGGAAAGGCAGATGACGGAGAAGAGATGTTTGATGCTTCAGATACCGTTTTTAATTTTGTGCTCTGCTCAATATGCCCTATGGAGCTTACTAAATCAGCACTTACCTTTGATTCAATGAACGATATTGTTACTTCAAGGCTTTGCGATCTGATAGTATCCAAACCGGCTCATGGCTTTATGTATCCTGCCTTTGAAGATAGAGGACCAAATGTTCATTCAGCGCTTTATTTTTCTAAGAATGCAGAAAAACTTCAGCCAGCGCTTATAAATGCGATAATAGGCTCAGAATCTCCTTTATCGGCAAAGGGACAGAAGGAAGCCTTCGATACCCTTGTAAAGGAAACCCTTGGCGACGACTGCGATTACGACCATGTAATAAGCGTAAATGAAACTCTGACTCATGTAGTAGCTCAGAGCAAAAAGGAAGAGGGTCCTATGCTTCTTGGAAAAGAAGATGTAAAGGCAATTCTATCAAGAAGCGGACTAGCGCCAGAGCATTTTACAAATTTTGATGAAAATGCAGAGAATGTAATGCAGGGAAATGGAGTAGTATCAAGCGCAAATATAGCAAATACAAAGAAAATGAAGATAGAGACTCCAAGCGTTGCCATAACTGTAGCTCCGGATAGAGCGGCAATAATTGAGAAAAAGCAGATAGATGGTAAGAATTATCTTCTTATCCCTATAGATGGTCAGATAACCATCAATGGAATAGAGGTCGATTAATTTTAAATGCGTGCACTGAGAAAGCAGTGCACGCATTTTTGAGTTTTTATTATCTACAATATAACAAATTCAAGAATTAAAATTATCCAATTCCTTCTTTAGCTCAGCAAATATCTGATCCTCAGGAACCTTTCTTAAAATCTGGCCCTTCTTAAAGAGAACGCCGACACCGTCTCCACCGCAGATTCCAAGATCTGCTTCGCGGCCTTCGCCGGGACCATTTACAACGCAGCCCATAACAGCTACTTTAATGTCTAAATCATAGCCGGCAACCATATCCTCTACCTTCTTAGCAAGAGGAATGAGGTCTATTTTAGTTCTGCCGCAGGTAGGACAGGATACAACTTCAATGCCGCCCTTTCTAAGGCCTAAAGCCTTTAAAAGGAGCTTCGCAGCTCTTATTTCAAGAACAGGGTCATCAGTAAGTGAAACTCTAAGGGTATCACCGATATTTTCATGAAGAAGAATTCCAAGACCTACACTAGACTTGATGCTGCCGCTAAAGACAGTGCCGGATTCAGTTACGCCTATATGAAGAGGGTAGTCAGACTGCTTAGAGAAAAGCTCATAGGCTTTGATGCAGGTAAGTACATCAGATGATTTGATGGAAATAACTATATCGTGAAAATCAAGGCTCTCAAGCACAGAAATTTCCTTGAAAGCAGATTCAACTAAAGCCTCTGCAGTTACTCTTCCGTATTTTTTTAGCGTCTCCTGGTCTAAAGAGCCGCTATTAACACCTATTCTTATAGGAACCTTATATTCTTTTGCCTTTTCGACTACTGCACGAACCTTATCAATGCTGCCGATGTTGCCGGGATTGATTCTTACCTTATCTACGCCGTTTTCCATTGCTGCTATTGCAAGTCTGTAGTCGAAATGAATATCAGCAACGAGTGGAATATGAATATTCTTTTTAATTTCAGAAATAGCTTTTGCAGCCTCCATTGTTGGAACAGTGCAGCGGATGATTTCACAGCCAGCAGCCTCAAGGTCTAAGATCTGCTTGATTGTAGCCTTAGCATCTTCGGTAGGAGTGTTGGTCATTGACTGTATTGCAACAGGATTGCCGCCGCCTATTTTAACCCTTCCTATATTTATAACTCTAGTATCTTTATTAGACATATAATATCCTTTCATTCTCCAAAAAACTTATCTTAAATAATTTATAGTATATTCCATAAAGAAAACTTATCTTAAACTTTTTATAGTATATTCCTTAAAGAAGTGCTTGTCAATAAATAAGAAAATGCCCAAAAATCTATGCTAAGATTTTTGGGCATAAAAAATGCGGAAGATGGGACTTGAACCCACACGGTATTAGCCACATGATCCTTAGTCATGCCTGTCTGCCAATTCCAGCACTTCCGCATATTGTCTTGAGTTTTTTGCGTTCCTCAAAAGCAACAACGAGAGTATACACTAAAAAAAATGATTTGTCAAGCACAATTTTAAATATTTTTAAAAAAAATTTTTGACGGACTGAAAGACTAATAAAAATGTCTTATTTTTAATAAAAATGTTGGATTTTTTTGTGCAATTGTGCTATAATGAGGTTGGCTGATAAGAATTATTGGTGTGTAAAGCTTGTAGATTTAAAAAAGCTTGAAGCTCCTTTAATATAAAAGGAGGTGTTTTTTATGGATAAAATCATTACAATCAGCAGACAATATGGAAGCGGCGGTCGTGAAATAGGAAAAAGACTAGCTGATTTTTACAACATTCCATTCTATGATAATGAAATAATTACAAGAGCAGCCAAGGAATCCGGCTTTGCAGAAGCAGCTTTTGCAAATGCAGAATCAAAGGCTTCAAATAGTCTTTTGTATTCTATAGCCATGGGAATGAATTCTTATGGAAATCAAGAACTTGGTTTTTCACACCTGTCACTTGATGATAGAATTTTCTTAGCTCAGTCAGATGTCATCCGTAATGTAGCAAAGGAAGGTCCTTGTATCATCATAGGAAGATGTGCAGACTATGTTCTTAGAGACATGAAAAATGTTGTGCATATTTATATATGGGCTGATATGGAATTCAGAAAGCAGCGTGCAATCGACATAGACGGTGTAGATCCGGCTAAGGCTGAAGACGTTATATTAAAAAAAGATAAGACCCGTGCAAATTATTATAATTATCATTCCTCAGAAAAATGGGGAGATGCTAGAAATTATAATCTTTCAGTAAAGAGTGATTCGCTAGGTCTTGATAATTGTGTAGAGTGCATTAAGGCGTACCTTGATCATTGTAAGTAAGGTAACGGGAGATGTTTATCGCCCGTAAAGAAGTTAAGGAGAGAACTTCTAATTAGTGTAGTGAAGGTAAGATGGGACTTACCTAAAAAATAGAAGGTAAGGTGGGACTTACCTTTGTAAGAAAGCAGAAATGAGGATGGGACCTCTTTCTGTAAAAAAAAACTTAAGAATTAGGGGCTGTGATTTTTGAGATTGCGTATATCTCAAAGGTTATAGCCCTTTTAACTTGGTATTTAAAAAAAGTAAATAAATTGTAAGAATTTCTTAAGGACTAAATTGGTAAATTGTGATAATATTTTAACAATGAGAATTTAGGGAAAGGAGAAGAATGGTGGTAGCAAAAACTAAGGATGATGGCTATGGTAAGAAAATCATAGAATGTAAGAATGTAAAAAAAGTCTATCGAATGGGCAAAGAAAAAATCGTTGCTGTAAATGACGTAAGCTTTGAAATCCTGAAAGGTGAATTCTGCTGTCTGCTTGGAACTTCTGGTTCGGGTAAATCTACTCTTTTGAATCTTATGGCCGGAATTGAGAAAGCCTCGGGTGGAGGTATATTCATAAAAGGAAAAAACATCAGGTCTATGAGCGAAAAAGATCTTGCCAAGTTCAGACAGCAATATTTAGGCTTTGTATTTCAGTCTTATAATTTGCTTAATTCAATGACAGCTATTGAAAATGTTGAGTTTCCTCTCGTATTTAAGAGAGTGCCTGCAAAACAGCGAAGAAGAATGGCAATAGAAATACTTACTAAAGTAGGTTTGAAGACTAGAATGAATCATAAGCCAAAGGAAATGTCAGGAGGTCAGCAGCAGAGAGTTGGTATTGCAAGAGCGTTTGTAGCAAAGCCGGAAATAGTATTTGCCGATGAGCCGACAGGAAACCTTGATACCAAGACGACAATGGAGGTCATGGATCTTATCAAAGGGATGGCTAGAGAAAACAAGCAGACCATTGTAATGGTTACGCACGATCCAAGACTTGCAGAATATGCAGATAAAATAATAAGGGTGCTTGATGGAAACGTTCAAAGCGTGGAAGTAAGGCATGATATAAATGATCCTGATGATAATTATACAGCAGAAGCAATACATGCTCAGGCTAAAAAGCAGGATATGGAAATGAAAAAGCAGGAACCTGAAGTTAAATATGTTCCTGTGATTCCAGGAGAAGACGATAATCAGTCTGGAGTTAATAATATGGATAAAAGTGGAAATAAGTAAAGGAGAAAAGCAATGGCAGGTTCGAAAAAGTTCTATAATAATGTGTTAAAAGTATTTTCAGCATTAGTTCTTACGCTTGCAATTATGTTAAATTCTGTAGGAATTAGCAAGCTTTATGTAGTAAAGGCAGATTATGTTACAACCTGGGGAGCTATATCAACTGTTTTTGATGCGACTCCTGGTGAGAAACTTCACATTGAAGTTGAAGTTAAGATGACAGATTTAAATTATTCAACAAATCAGGGCAGTGTTTCAGCGGTTGTAAAGCCAGGAGACGGAGCACCTTTTAGAAGTACAACAGCAACTCTTTCAAAGGGCAGCATTACAGATAAGAATGCTATTGCAATTACTTCATATGATCCAACAAAGATCAGTGCAGATATTGATATCTTTGAAAATGCAAAGATTGGTCAGTATCCGGCAGAGATTGCTATCAGCTTTACTGGTTATGATTCAATGAGCGATCAGATGATTACTAGTGCATCTATTCCTATTACAATTAACGTATCACAGGAAAAGGCAGCAGCTCAGCTTTCAGTATCAGATGTAAAATATGATACTTCAAAGGCTGTCGTTGGCGGAGCCTTCGATCTTTCTTTCAATGTAAAGAATGATGGTGAAATTAAGGCACTTAACGTATATCAGTCAGTTGAATATGGTGATACAGGAATGGCGCCTAACTATTCAACAGAAAATATTAAGGTAGGTGATATTGCAGGAGGCTCAAGTAAGTCTCAGACAGTATCAATAAAGGTTCTTCCTACTGCAGAGGCAGGCTATAAGACACTTACCTTAAAGTTTACTTACAAGGATTCGACTGGTAATACTTATGAGGTAAGCAGAAATGTTTATATCACAATAGCAAAACAGGCAGAGGCAAAGACAGGCGATGCAAGACTTATCGCATATTCAGATTCACTAAATGATTCAGTAACAGTTAATTCTAAGTACAAGCTTTCTCTTACAATTGAGAATCTTGGAGAAAAGAAGGCTAAGGACGTAAAGGTATCTCTTCCGGATGAAGGTGGTATCGGAGTTTCATCAGGTATCCTTGCGGATTTCTCAGGAAGCTCATTAAGTGTGAAGGATATTGCAGCAGGTGATGTTGCTAATATATCTATTCCATTATATATTACAACAGCAGCTTCATCAGGCCTTAAGGAAATTGCAGTAAATGTTACCTATAAGAGTGCAGATTCAAATACAGCTGTTACAGCAACAACTAAGGCATATATTACTGTTCTTGAGGCAAAGCAGTCAGAAATAAAGAACGATGTAAGAATTACAGACGTAACTCAGCTTCCAGATCTTCCAAGACCTGGAGAGAAGGTTACACTCACCTTTAATGTTACAAATAATGGAAGTGGAAAGATTTCAAATCTTACACTTAAGGGACTTGACCTTTCAAGTTCAACCTTTGAACCTGTAAATGCTGATGGCAGCGTTGCAGTAGGCGTGGTTGAAAAGGGTGAATCTAAAAAGGTTTCAATGACCTTTAAGGTGGGCTCAGCGGCTGCAGAAGGCATGGGAACCTTAAAGCTTGCACTCAATTATAAGGATGAAAAGGGAAATGCTCAGACAGAAGAGGCTTCAATGTATGTTCTTAACATTCAGAAGTCAGCAGCTGAAGCAACACCAACACCAGAACCAGTATTAATTAATAATATATCAATTTCAAATATATCACAGTCTCCATCAAATCCTGAGGCTGGTTCAGAAGTAACAGTATCATTTAAGATTACAAATAAAGGAACAGATACAGCAAAGAATTTAGAAATCGGTGGCACAGAGCTCAGTAGTTCTACCTTCGAGCCAGTAAGCTCAGAAGCAATGAAGCAACTTGGAAGCCTTGAAGCAGGAGAGTCAAGAGATGTTGTAATGACCTTTAAGGTAGGTAAGGATGCACCAGAGGGCTTTGGTCAGTTAAGATTAGGTTATACTTACTATGATAAGAACGGCGCTCTGCAGTCAGGAACAACAGCAATCAATATTATAGGTATTACTAATTCAGGTTCAAAGAATTCAAAACCAAGACTTATCATCAGTGAATATAGTACAGATTCAGAAGCTTTAGTTGCTGGATCAGAATTTAACCTTTCTTTCACTATTAGAAATACTCATGCTACAAAGGCAGCAAAGAATATTACAGTTGGTGTTTCACAGGCTGAAGGAATATTTACTACCACAACGGGAAGTGATACCATCTATATCGCTGAAATCAGACCAGGTGAAGAATTTACAGCAACTCTTCCTATGAAAACAAAGAATGATGCAGCAACTGGACTTTATGAAATTAAGATCCATGATGAGTATGAATATGATGACATGAGCCAGGTTGATGCAGAGGCAGGCGGTGTTAAGGAAGATAATACCATTAAGCTTAATGCTATTGAAAATGCCCGCCCTGTTGTACAGAACATTAATATAGGTGCAGGAATGGATACCCCAACTGAAGGAACCTCAATTGCAATGGCATTTGATTTCTATAACATGGGTAAATCAACTCTTAATAATGTATATGCAACTGTTTCAGGTGATTTCTCTCTTGATTCAAGTGAAATGTTCTATATCGGTTCAGTTACCGCTGGTAATAGTGTAATTGATAATGAGCCATCAGTAATTCCAGCATTTGCAGGTACCTGCTCAGGTGTCCTTACAATTCACTATGAGGATTCAAATGGAAATGAAAAGACAGTGGATTTTGATATTCCTGCAACTGAAGTAATGCCTGCAGCAGATTTTGGTGGCATGGATTTTGGCGGCGGAGACTTTGGCGGAATGGACGGCTATATGCCAGATGAAGAACCGGCAAAGGAAATTGTTCCAAAATGGGCGTTTATTACTGGAGAGATTGCTTTGTTTATCGCAGCAGCATTAATTACTAGAGCGATAATGATTAAGAGAAAGAAAGCAGAGCTTATTAGAAAAGACGAAGAAGAGAATGCATAATAGCTAGGAGGACAATATGTTTGACGTTAATTTCAGTGATTATGTTGCAAATGGTGTAGAAGTATTAGCAGATACTATCATGTCATCAGAAGAAGTGGTAGCTGCAGAAACTCCTGTTGAAGGTGAGATTTCAGAAGAAGGTGCTACGGAAGGTGCGACATCAGAAGAGGGCGCTACGGAAGGCGTGACATCAGAAGAGGGCGCCGCAGAAGGTGAGACATCAGAAGATGGCACCGCAGAAGGTGAGATGACAGAAGAGGGCGCCGCAGAAGGTGAGATGACAGAAGAAGGCATCGCAGAAGGTGAGATGACAGAAGAAGGCGAGATGATGGAAGGCGGCATGGGCGACTATGGAATGGGCGACATGGGTGACTATGGAATGGCAGAAGGCGGTGAAATGTACTATGGAACCGGTGATCCAGGAATGGGAGATGGGGCGGTGAAGGCAAAGGCACCTCTTCTCTCTAAGGTATGGTTCATTGCAGTAGTTACTGTGGCTGTTCTTGTTGTAGGTATAGGATGTGGAATACTTCTTGGCAGAGCTAAAATTAAAAAAGGCATTAATATTTACGAATAAAACTGTTTGAAGGAGGTCAGTAAATGAGAATCATTGACCTGATAAAGATGGGCCTTAGGAATCTGTTCAGAAGAAAAGCGAGGACTGTACTTACAGTTTTAGGTGTTGTAATTGGAACGATTTCTATTATGCTCATGGTTTCTATAGGCTATGGAATTAATTATAATTTCAGAAAATCTGTCATGGAAAACGGTGCGATGACAATGATAAATATATATGGTCAGGCTTGGAGTGAAGAAACATCAGATATAGTAAAACAGAAAATAGATGATAATCTGATTGAGGCGATAAGGGAAATTGAGCATGTTAAAGCTTGCACTGGTGTAAAGGAAATATATGGAAGTCTTAATAGCGGTAAATATCGTACCTACGCTCAGATAATAGCTATGGATAAATCTACGTTTAAAGAATTTGGTTTTCCGGCGCTGGCTGTAGGAGATTATCCAAACGAAGCTGATAATAGTGTTTTCATATATGGAAATCAGACTCTAATGGATTTTTATTATTTTGGTGGTAATAGCTATAAAACGAAAGAGGTTGATCCATCGAAGGATAAGGTTTATCTCACGTTTGATGACTATGCTACACCTGAAGGAAAGACTCCGTATAAATATGTTATAAAAAACTACGGAGTATTTGAGGAATCAGAGAACTATCTGTATCGTTATTACTGTTATATGGATATGGACTTTTATAAGGAGATTTATAAGAAATATGTCAAGACGCTTGATATGAAAGATAGAAAAGCAGCACTCAAAAAGCTTGAAGTATATGATAGGATAATGATAAATGTTGATTCGATGGATAATGTTACTTCGGTTCAGGCAAAAATTGAGGAATTAGGTTTTAGAACTGAAAGTGAAATGCAATATATAGAGCAATCCATGAAGACTTCAAATATGCTTCAAGGAGTACTTGGTGCCATCGGTGCGGTGTCTTTTCTTGTAGCTGCTATTAACATAACAAATACCATGATAATGTCAATCTATGAAAGAACCAAGGAAATCGGTATCATGAAGGTACTTGGCTGCTACATAAGGGATGTTAAGAGGCTGTTTCTTTTTGAAGCGGGAATAATTGGTTTTATAGGAGGGACGCTAGGAGTGGCATTCAGCTACTTGGCGGCCTGGGCTATAAACAAATATGGTGGGGCCTTCCTGGGATCTTTGTTTGGAGAAGCTGAAGAAGGAATGAAATTTTGTATGATTCCGGGCTACTTACCTCTTTTATCAATAGTCGGAGCTGTAGTAGTGGGCGTTCTTTCTGGATACATGCCAGCTGCAAGAGCAACAAAGATATCAGCTATTGAAGCTATGAAGAACGAAGGATAATTAATAAGTAGAAAACTTTGACAATGCCGCATTTTAATGGTATAATTTTACCGTAGAATGCGGCGTTTTTTATTAAATGCCGTAGGTTGGAAAACGTCTGTAAAGGGGTAAAAAAATGGCAGAAATCAATAATAGAAGAAATAGACCTGCCGCAAGTGGAACAAGAAGTAGCAGTAGGATGACAGATGCCAAAAGAAGCACGGAAAGGGGCATAAGCCGCCGCGACGTCACTCTTAATATTGGAGACAGGGGCAGCACCCGTACTAGAAATGCAATATCTGATACAAGTGCATCTAGCAGCAAGGAAAATATTTATCTTCCAAAGAATTATGGCATAGATAATGCTGTGAATGTAAATAGAGCTAGTAGAAGTGCAGCATCTAGAAGAAATGCATCGCTTGGCAGCGCATCAAGAAGCAGCACGCAAAGAACAGCATCGCCTGGCAGAGCATCAAGAAGCAGCGCGCAAAGAGCAGCATCGCCTGACAGAGCATCAAGAAGCAGCGTACAAAGAGTAGCATCTCCTGGCGGCGCATCAAGAAGCAGCGCGCAAAGAGTAGCATCGCCTGGCGGCACATCAAGAAGCACTGCCCAAAGAGCGGCATCGCCCGGCAGAGCTTTAAGAAGCGAAGATGAATATAAAATTTATGATACTGTAGCTGAAAATGAGAATATTGGAGCTGAAAAAAATGAAGCTGCTAGAAATGGTATAATAAATAATGAGGCAGCAAATAATGACGCGGTAATAAATGAAGGAATAGAAAAGGCAAAAGAAGCTACTGAAGAAAAACAGCCGGAAAAAAAGAAGTTTGAAATTGATATTCCATTAGTTGAAGCCCATATAGTAAAAAGAAGGGAAAATGTAAGGGAATATCCTAAGAAGAAGTCTGATGAAGAGTTCGTAGATGCTTTTGATGATGAAGATGATTATACGGATGATTATGCAGATACTGTAGACAATAAGCATAATGCTTCAGATGCTTTTGTTGAAGATGAAGAGGACTATGAGCCTGTTAGACCTAGACCTTCTGAAAGAAGAGAAGTAAATAGAAGAGAAGTAGATAGAAGAGCGGTAAATAGAAGTACAGCCCGTGCAGAAGGCGGATTCTTCTCATCTATAATGTCTGAGATAAAAGGAAAAGAGAGTACCGTAATTATAAGCCTTGCACTTATAGTAGCTTTTGTATTATTCTTTGGAACAGTAATCGTAAAGCAGGTGAGTGCAGGCTCTCCTGAAAATGGCAAGACAAAGACAGAAGCTGTGGCAGCAGGAGGGGAGAATGATGGTTATGAAAATCCGCTTGCAACTACGCTCTCTAGCGATGAAAATCAGCTTAAAACATCTGTACTGGGTGAAAATACGGTACTAAATGGAAGCACTGACCAGGAAGTAACAAGTGAAAATCCGGAGAATCAGACGTCTCCGTCAACGACAGATGGAGAAACGACTAAGGCAAGTGATGAGAGTCTTACTCCTACACCTACCATAGATACTGACAAGCCGTATTCAAATAAGACTGTCTATCTTACCTTCGATGACGGACCTAGTAACCACACAGATCAGATTTTAGATATGCTTGATAAATATGGAATAAAGGCGACCTGGTTTGTTTGCGGAAAACCGAGTGATGCGAACAAAGAAATGATAAAAGAAATATCCGACAGAGGACATACAATCGGATTACATTCCTATTCGCATGATTATGACATATATAAATCACTTGACGCCTTTGAAAAGGATTATAATAAGTTAGCAGAACTACTAAAGGAAATACTTGGCTATGAGCCGAAGTATTTTAGATTTCCAGGAGGTTCGAGTAATAATTATTGCAAATCGCTTACAATACAGCCGTTTATCAAATTTGTAATGAATAGAGGTTGCAATTATTACGACTGGAATGTGATAAACTGTGATGCAGATGGTAAAAAGCATACCAATCAGGAAATGATAGACAGTGTAGTAAATGGCTGTGTAGATCATGAGACCTGTATGGTACTTATGCATGATACCAATGCTAAAATGCAGACCTTAGAAACACTTGAAGAAACAATTCAGATTCTTGTTTCAAAGGGAGCAAAATTCGATAAGATCACCGATGAAACTCCGCTTATACAGCATAGAAAGCCGGCGGAATAAGAGAAAAAAATAAAAATAAAGACTGCTTTGGAAAATTTATTCTTGACATGTGAGAATTTATGTGATAGAATAGAACGGCTTTTGAAGCGGTCTTTTTTTTATGCGCGAATTTTGCATAACAATAGAAAGTTTCAATAACACAACATTTAAGAAGTGGAGGTGGACGTTGTGCGAGTTAAAATTACATTAGCATGTACAGAATGCAAGCAGCGCAATTATGACACGACTAAGGAAAAGAAAGAGCATCCAGACAGAGTTGAGACAAAGAAGTATTGCAGATTCTGCCGCAAGCACACAATGCACAAAGAGACAAAGTAATTCTTTGAAGGCGCTCTAGTTTCAGAAAGGAATCAGTCATGGCTAACACTGCAGAGACAAAAGAATCTGTGAACAGCTCTAGCAAGGCGGCTGCAAAGAAGGATGAAAAGAAGGGTGGTTTTTGGAAGGGCCTCAAGGCAGAATTCCACAAGATCATCTGGGCAGATAAGGAAAGAGTAGCAAGAGAAACAACAGTAGTTGTAATTGTTACAGCAATCCTTGCAGGCATCATCGCACTTGTAGATTTCGCAGTTAAAGCTGGAATCGAATTCATGATTGGATAAGGAGGCACACTGATGGAAGAAGAGAATAAGGAAGTCAGTGCAGCAGCAAGCTCTCAGCAGGCTTCGAAAATTGAACCTGATAAGGTAGCAAAGTGGTATGTAGCTCATACATATTCAGGCTATGAGAACAAAGTTAAGGCCAATCTTGAAAAGACAATCAACAACAGACATCTTCAGGACGTTATTCTTGAAGTAAGGATTCCAATGGAGGATGTTCTGGAAATCAGAAAGGGACAGAAGCAGGTAGTACAGAGAAAGCTCTTCCCAGGCTATGTACTTGTTCATATGTTCATGAACGACGATACATGGTATATTGTCCGTAACACACGTGGCGTAACTGGATTTGTTGGTCCAGGAAGTAAGCCAGTTCCTCTTACAGAATCAGAAATGACAGCTCTTGGCGTTAAGAAAGAGCCACAGCTTGAACTCGGATTCGAAGTTGGTGATACAGTTAAGGTCACAAATGGAACCTGGAAGGATCATACGGGCATAGTTCAGAAAATCGATATGGAAAATGAGACAGTTAGTCTTGATATCGGCGTTTTCGGACATGATACACCAGTTGAATTAGCATTCACTGATGTAAAGGTTGAGGAATAATTACAGTCAATTAATACTCGTTATTGCTCAAGGATAGTTTAGTTTGTTTTACGTAAGTGGGAGGGACTGCTAAAGGCGGCCGCGGCGGAAACCGTCGCAGATTCTAGAAGAGAATTTCCGATAAAACCACATTTAGGAGGTACAATTCAATGGCAAAGAAGATTACTGGTTACATTAAGTTACAGATTCCAGCTGCAAAGGCAACACCAGCCCCACCTGTTGGTCCAGCTTTAGGTCAGCATGGCGTCAATATCGTACAGTTCACAAAGGAGTTCAACGCTCGTACTGCTAAGCAGGATGGCATGATCATTCCTGTAGTTATCACAGTTTACGCAGACAAGAGCTTTACATTCATCACAAAGACTCCTCCTGCAGCTGTTCTCCTTAAGAAGGCTTGCAGCATCGAGAAGGCTTCTGGTACACCAAACAAGGACAAGGTAGCAAAGATCAAGAAGTCAGAAGTTCAGAAAATTGCGGAACTCAAAATGCCAGATCTTAATGCAGCAACTGTTGAAGCAGCAACAAGCATGATTGCTGGTACAGCTAGAAGCATGGGCATTCAGGTAGTTGACGATTAATATAGATTAAAAAGTTTGGGAGATCTGGAATTGAAGCAGATTGTAAGCTTCGATTAGATCGATAGTACCAATTGGAGGTTAATAATGAAAAGAGGAAAGAAATATACAGAGGCAGCAAAGCAGTTTGATAAGTCAAAGCAGTACGATGCTGCTGAGGCAATTAGCATTTTAAAGAAGGTAGCAAAGGCTAAGTTCGATGAGTCAGTTGACGTTCATCTTCGTATGGGTCTTGACGGCCGTCATGCTGATCAGCAGATCCGTGGCGCTGTTGTCCTTCCAAACGGAACAGGTAAGACTGTTAAGGTTCTTGTATTTGCAAAGGGACCAAAGCTTGACGAGGCTCTTGCAGCTGGTGCAGATTATGCTGGCGGACAGGAACTCATTCCAAAGATTCAGAATGAAGGATGGCTTGATTTCGACGTTGTAGTTGCTACTCCTGATATGATGGGTGTTGTAGGTCGTTTAGGACGTGTACTCGGACCTAAGGGCTTAATGCCAAACCCAAAGTCTGGAACAGTTACAATGGATGTTACAAAGGCAATCGCTGATATCAAGGCAGGTAAGGTTGAATACAGACTTGATAAGCAGAACATCATCCATACTCAGATCGGTAAGGTTTCATTCACAGAAGATCAGCTTAAGGAAAACCTTGATGCACTTATGTCAGCAATTCTTAAGGCTAAGCCAGCATCAGCAAAGGGTCAGTACATTAAGAGCATTTCAGTTACTCCTACAATGGGACCTGGAATCAAGGTTAGCACATCAAAGTACGTTTAATTTTTAATTATTAAACGGTGCTTAAGCCGTGCTTAAGCGTCGCTTAGTATGTAAAGTTACAATTATTTGTAAAAATACAAAAAAAGTGCTTGACATATCTAAGACTAAGTGCTAAAATGCAAAATGTTTGTGAGCTGAATTGGTATTAATGTCAATTCGCATTACAATAAATAAACTGCTCGAAGACAGCAGGTGTCAAAAGACGTAAACCGCAAGGTGCCTGCCGAGGGAAGAAACATATAAGTTAATTATTAATGTTAATTCTCCGTATGTCTTGCGTTGCAGGGCATACGGTTTCTTTTATCTTATATGGATTCCGTTGTGAAGCAGAATCTTATAAGGAGGTTAAAAAATGGCAGAGAAGGAAATTAGTAAGAATGCAGTCAGCAAGTCTCCTATAATCGACGAGATCAAGGCTAATGCAGAGAAGGCATCTTCAGCAATCCTTGTTGATTATTGTGGTCTTACTGTTGCGGAGGATACAGAACTCCGTAAGGCTCTTCGTGAGGCTGGTGTTAAGTATAAGGTATACAAGAACACATTCATGAAGCGTGCATTCGAAGGCACAGATTTCGCAAAGCTTGATGATGCTCTTAACGCACCTTCAGCAGTAGCATTCTCATATGAAGATGCAACAGCTGCAGCAAGAGTAATTGACAAGTTCGCAAAGGCACATGCTGATAAGATTACTATGAAGGCCGGTGTTGTAGAGGGAGACCTTTACGCAGAGGCAGATCTCAAGAAGCTTGCAGCTATCCCATCAAGGGAAGTTCTTATATCAAAGCTCCTTGGCAGCATGAAGTCACCTATCTCAACTCTTGCTCGTGTACTCAAGCAGATTGCAGAGAAGGATGCAACAGCTGCAGAATAATTTATTATTGGCAGCTAAGTAGTGTTTCGTAGCGATATGCTACGGATAGTTTAATAACATAGTTCCGGAGAACCGGAAAATCAAATGTCATAAGACAGAATAATATGGAGGCATAATATGACAACACAGGAATTTATCGATGCTATCAAGAGCATGACTGTACTTGAATTAAATGATCTCGTAAAGGCTTGCGAGGAAGAATTTGGTGTTAGCGCTGCAGCAGGTGTTGCAGTAGTAGCAGCTGGTGGAGAAGCTGCAGCAGCAGAAGAGAAGACAGAGTTCAACGCTGAACTTACAGAAGTTGGCGCAGAGAAGATTAAGGTTATCAAGGTTGTTCGTGAAATCACAGGTCTTGGTCTTAAGGAAGCTAAGGAACTCGTTGAGGGCGCTCCAAAGAACGTTAAGGAAGCTGTTTCTAAGGAAGAGGCTGAGGACATCAAGAAGAAGCTCGAGGAAGTTGGCGCAAAGGTTACTCTTAAGTAATTTTAACTTCAAATTGATAGTTTCAAATTTACCATGCAAACAAACAATGGATGCATCTACTACGAAAGTAGTAGGTGCATTTTTTTTATCATTATATGGATTATTTTGACAGTATAACTAAAGAATTTTGAAAGGTAATTTATAGTTGCAAGTTGAAGGTTTTTTTGGTATAATAACGGTATATGTGTACTTTTAGAATGGTATGACTTTAGGTAGATTTTCTATGGAGGTTTTAGATGAAAAAGAGGTTATATTCAATTTTACTGGTTATGGCGATGGTGCTTTCTTTATTGGTATCACCAGGGGGTAATGTAGCAGCAGCAACATCAACAGCTTCAGCGACTGCTGGACTTAATGTATCAAAAAAGGTGGTTGTAATGGGAACTACCTATCAGTTTACCCTAAAGAATGTAGATTCTTCAAAGGTAAAGTCGACTAGCTGGAAGGCAAATAGAACCTCAATAGTTAAGGTTGATCAGTCAGGTCTTGTTACACCTGTTAAGGCAGGAACAACAACTGTTAAATGTACAGTAAATTATACAAATGGAAATACAGCAACTTATTCAGCTAAGGTTACTGTAAAAAATCATGTTAAGGCGACTGGTGTTAAAATCACTGGTGGGGCTGTAAATTCCGAAGGTTATATAGTGATGCATCCGGGAGAAAAAATTACTCTTAAGGCATCAGTTACACCACAGTCAGCAAATGATACAGCATTTTTTTATACAGTTGATGGAACTGTAGCAACTGCAGGAAGCACAACTGGCGTAATCAGAGCCAAGAAAAATGGCATTACTATGGTTACTGTAAAAATGGCACTTACATCAGCAAAGGCAAAGTCCTCTACTGTTACAGCAAATGTATTCATCAAAGTAGAAGATAAGCCGGCACCTACAGCTACTCCAGTGCCAACTGAGGTTCCAGCTTCAGAAAATCCATATGTTACATCAGCAGAAATAACAGGTGCTAATGAACTTACAATCAATTTTTCTGAATCAGTAATGAGAAGCACCATTATTTCAGATGGCAGTATAAATCCAAAGTCAGTTGTAATCGGAGCAGCAAACGATGCCCATGACCTTGGAGTTATTAAGGCAAGTCTTGCAAATTCAAGAAAGAGCCTTGTCATTACTACTAGCGGTGTATTCAATGGTACATATTCTGTTACCGTTTCATCAAATGTAAAGAATGATAGTGGAAAGACAGTAAATAATTATGGTGAAATCCTTACAGCTAATTATGCAATTCAGGAAATTTCACTTCCATCACCGGTTTCGGCAAATCAGAATTCTGAGAATAAGAGTCAGATTGATGTAGTATTTGAAAATAAGCTTGATAAGCTGACAGCAGAAGATCCAGCTAATTATATAATCAGCAATTTAGGTGCAGTTCCAGAAAAGGCAGAAATAATCAAGGAGTCGGGAAATTCTACAACAGTGGCTCTTACCTTTAGGGAAGGGACATTTACAGCAACGAGTGCTGATTATGAGCTTGTAATACAGCAGGTAAAGGGTTATGATAATTCATATGCAGCCATCAAAAATGGAAAGATTACCTTTACTGCCACAGAAAATGAATTACCAAAACTTACTACAGAAAATTTAGTAATTGGAGATGGCTTTATTACAGCTACCTTTAATGAATCAGTGACAGGAACCTGCATGGTTACAGTAACTGATGTATATAATAGTAATCAGGTATATTCAGCAACGGGAAGCGCAGCAGGAAATGTTCTTACGATTGGGTGCGGAAATCTTGGAAGCTCAAGATGTGCAATAGTTAAATTTACAGATATTTCAATTACAGATATGAATGGAAATAAGGCTGATTTGAGCTTAGAAAATTCATACGCAGCTACGAGGTAATATGATAGCTTCGGATTCGTTAAAAAGAACAAGCGTTTCTAGCAGAAATCCTGAAGAAACGGTAATGAAAAAAACGTACGGCATGGATAAAAACATTGATGAAAACAGCAGGAATCTTGCTCAGAAAAAAGCGGCAAGGGTATTCTGGTTAATGATTTTTGCAATCTATCTGGCTGTGCTGGCATATTTCCTCTTCTTTTCAGAATATTATGGAAGAGGAGCAGGAAATGAAATGCGGTATAATTTAGAGCCGCTTGTAGAAATTAAAAGATTTTTAGTAAATTGGCAGACTCTTGGAATTAGAACTGTCATAGTAAATGTTATAGGTAATGTAGTGGCTTTCATTCCGTTTGGTTTATTAATACCAGCGGTATCAAGTAAAAAGAGCGGATTTTTTAAGGCGATTATCCTTACGTTCCTGGCCTCTCTTTCGATTGAGAGCATTCAGCTAGTTACAAGAGTAGGAATATTTGACGTTGACGATCTGATTTTAAATACGTTAGGCGCAGCATTAGGCTATATTATATATGCTGCTCATAAGTATATGAAAAATGAAGAGTAAAATAGGGTATCAAAATGGTAAATATGCAGTTAGATGATAAGAATTCAAAAAATGGAATTGGATTCAGAAAAAAGAATGTTACGGTGCAAGGAATAATAGCATTAGTGCTGGTTGCCCTATCCATGATACTCTTTATCATAAGCGCATTTTATTCTGCTCATTTTAAAGGCAATGCTGATGCCATGGCAGGAGTGCTCGGAATTCTTTGCATGTGCTTATCAGCTCTTGCGGTGACAATGGCGGCGGATGTTTTAAAGAAAAATGAAAGCAGGCAGATTGTTCCGGTAATAACCATAATACTTGCAGGCCTTCAGATCATATTCTTGTTCGGCCTGTTCCTTGCAGGAATGGCAATATAGCATAAGCTTTTATTTTTCAATTTGACATTAAATAAGATTAATATTTTTCATTAGTAATACTAAAAAAAGAAAAGATAGTTTATTATAATAGAGACAACAGACAGTTATTTATAATATGGAGGGCACAGATACAATGGATAATAATTCATTCGAATCTGCAGGAACAGCTTTGATTGAATCAAAGGCTGGAAGAAGTGTTACGGAAGGCTTAGATAGCGGTAATCTGATCGGAATGAGTGATAAGATCCGCGCAGCCAACCAGCAGATGATGGTTGACTATGAAGAGGAAAATCTTGAGCATGTAAATGGTGAGATTGTTTCTATGGGAAATCCTGATATGGGAATGCCTCAGCAGTCGGCATCTCGTAATAATGGAAATCCGAACTATAATAATGGCAGAAATTATAATGGCGGCCCTGGTTACAATAATAGAGGCGGCAATGGAAATTATAATGGCGGGCCTGGTTACAATAATAGAGGCGGCAATGGAAATTATAATGGCGGCCCAGGTTACAATAATAGAGGCGGAAATGGAAATTATAATGGCGGCCAGGGTTACGCAAATAGAGGCGGAAATTATACAGGCGGACCAAATGGCAATTACCGTGCAACTCAGAGTACGGAGTCGGGACCATATAATGGCTATGGAAGAAGATCTTTTGAAAGAGATTTAAGTAATGCCATAAGAAATGCTCAGAATGTATATAGAGGAGGAAAGACAGCCTTTGGCGGCGCTGATGCGACGAGTAGAAGCACCGGTGTCAAGGTCAGCGAGGATTTTGTACCAGTTAAGAATATAACTGTAGTCAATAAAATAGGACCAGCTATTGCAAGCTGGTTTGGCTTTTGGGGGTCTGCATTTACAGCACTTACTGTTAGTGGAATGATAGAATTTATTGCTAGAGGGGAGCCAAGCGGAGCAATAGGATTGGGTATTTTTAGCGTACTCGGAGGATTATTTTCCGGTGCCCTATTAAAACACGGAATTGGCCGCTTAAAGCTCTATAGACAGTTTAAAAAAGTAAAAGAAGCAATGATAGGCAGAACCAAAGGCTCGGTTGCAGAAATAGCCGCAGAGACGGGAATTAAGGAAAAGGCGGTGATTAAGGGATTTAAGAAGATGGTATCAGAATCATTATTCCCACAGGGACATATAAGTGAGGATAATTCCATGATTCTTCTTAATGACAATTCCTATAGAAATTATATGTCAGAAAAGGCAGCTAAATCAAAGGCAGCAGCTGATGAGGCGGCTAGATTTGAGCAGATTGCCAAGGAAAGAGCAGAAAAGGGAATGAGCTCTTATGATATAGAAAAGGCAGAAAAGCTTCTTAAGACCGGCAGAGAATATGTAGCAAAACTTAAGCAGGCAGATATAGATATCGAAAATGAGAGAATATCTAATGATATCGTGATGATAGAGCAGCTAGCAGAAAAGATTTTTAGCTATGTATCAGATAATCCTGCAAAGTCCGGACAGCTTGGTCATTTTGAGGATTTCTATATGCCAACTGTTCTTAAGCTTCTCGATAATTATAAGAGATATGAGGCAAATGGAAATTTTGCTTCAGAATCTGACAAGGCGGCAAAGAAGGAAATAGAAGACAGTATGGATGGAGTAGTTGATGCATTTAAGCAGCTCTACGGAAATCTAACAAAGACAGATAATGTAGATGTATCAAGTGACATTGCGACAATGAATGCAATGTTTGCTCAGGATGGTCTTAAAGAGAGTGATTTTGATGTCATGAAGAAGGATTGGACATTAAAATAGTATCTAAAAAGACACATATTTATCACAAATTTATGGTAAAATGGCAAAGTGCTTTGCCCTTTACATATATGAATGGGGGCTGTAGTCTAAGATAGACAATGGATAACAGGCAGCTTCGTTGGAGTTTAAAAATATTTTTTATAAGAAGCTAATGGGGCTTCGGAATGGAGTGAGAAAATGGCAGAAGAGAATAATCAGGCAATGGCAGCAGCAAGCGAGACTCAGGCATCAAGTGGCATTTCACTTGAATTTGGCACTGAGCCAGAGGCACAGTCAGAGGCAGCAGCACCTATAGCAGCTGCAGCAGTTCAGCAGGTTGGCCTTACACTTGGAGAAACAGAGCAGAAGGATCCAGAAGCAGCAACAAAAGATGATGCAGATCATTTAATGAAGGAGCTTGAAGGCGCTCTCAGCAAGGAAGAAATTGCTCAGGTAGAAGAATTTTCAAAGAAGATAGATATTAATAATACAAATGCCATTATACAGTATGGCGCAGGTCCTCAGAAGAAGATGGCAGACTTCTCAGAAAAGACTCTCGAGAATGTTAGATCAAAGGATTTAGGTGAAGTAGGTGGCCTTCTTTCAGGTCTTGTAACAGAAATCAAGGGCTTTGATATTGAAGATGAAAAAGGCGGCGGACTCTTCGGCTTCTTTAAGAAGAAGGCAAATTCTCTCACTGAAATAAAGGCTAGATATGATAAGGTAGAGGTAAATGTTGATAAGATAGTTAAGTCACTTGACAATCATCAGATTACTCTTCTTAAGGATGTAGCAATGCTTGATCAGATGTATGCTCTTAACCAGACATACTACAAGGAGCTTTCAATGTACATTCTTGCTGGAAAGAAGAAAATACAGCATATGAAGACTGTAGATCTTCCAGAACTTCAGAAGAAGGCTCAGGAGTCAGGTTCAGCAGAGGATGCTCAGAAGGCAAATGATATGTCAGCTATGATCACTCGTTTTGAGAAGAAGGTCAATGACCTTATGCTTACTAGAATGATCGCAATCCAGACAGCACCTCAGATCCGTATGATTCAGTCAAATGATCAGGTAATGGCTGAAAAGATCCAGTCGACTATTGTAAATACAATTCCACTCTGGAAGCAGCAGATGGTACTTACACTTGGTGTAGAGCATCAGGCACAGGCGGCAAAGGCAGAGCGTGAAGTTACAGATATGACAAATGAGCTTCTTAAGAAGAATTCAGAAAAGCTCAAGATGGCTACAATCGAGACCGCTAAGGAGACAGAGAGAGGCATTGTAGATATCGAGACTCTTAAGAAGACAAATGAGAATCTTATCTCTACTATTGATGAGGTTATCAAGATACAGACAGAGGGTCGTGCAAAGCGTCAGCAGGCAGAGGCAGAGCTTGGTAAGATGGAGACTACTCTCAAGAAGAAGCTTCTTGAGGTAAAGGCAGACTGATTTAATCTGTTTTAAGGAAGAAACGAAAGGAAATCAAAGAAATGAAAAAGAAACTCGTGACAATGCTACTTACAGGAGCAACTGTAGCATCAATTGCGTTTACAGGCTGCTCATCAAAGAGTGCAGAAACAACCACTCAGGCAACGACAGAGGCGGCAACAACCCAGGCATCATCGACAGACGAAAGTGCAACAGATCCTACAGCTACACAAGATGGTAGTGACTTAGCATCAGCAGGTTCATACCTTGATCCTAAGGGTGAAGTAACTCTTGGACAATACATTGGAGTTGAAGTAGCAAAGGAAAAGGTTGAGGTTACTGACGAAGAGGTTGCAACTGACATTCAGAATGAAATTGAAAATAGTACCTATTATGAAGAGGTTACTGATCATGATACCGTTCAGAATGATGACGTTGTAAATATTGATTATGTGGGAAGCATTGACGGGGAAGAGTTTGAAGGTGGAGCAGATTCAGGATATGATCTTGACATAGCAAATAGTACATTTATAGATGGCTTTGCAGAAGGCGTAATAGGAATGAAGGTAGGGGAGAAAAAGGATGTAGTTGTTACTTTCCCTGATCCATACCTGAATAATGAAGATCTTTCAGGCAAAGAAGCAGTTTTTGCAGTCACTCTTAATAAAATTGAGAAGGAAGTTACTCCAGAATTAAATGATGAGTATGTTCAGGAGAATTCTGAATATTCTACAGTAGAAGAGTATAAGGCAGCAAGAAAGGAAGAAATGCTTGCTGAAAAAGAGGAAGTAGCTGCAACAAATTGGGAGCAGGCAGTGCTCCAGAATGTAATAGACGGATCAACTTTTACAAATCTTTCAGATGCAGATATTGAGTCTTATGTTGCTGAAATGACATCTTACTATGAGAGCATGGCTGAATCTTATGGTATTGATTTTGCTACCTTCCTCATGTATTTCATGGGAACAGATGAGGCAACCTTCAAGGAGCAGGCTAAAACTCAAGGAGATTTTGTAGTAAAGCAAAATCTTGTTTTAAAGAAGATTATCGAGACGGAAAATCTTACTGTTTCAGATGAAGAATATGCAACTGGACTTGTAGATTATGCAGCTCAGTATGGCTATGAAGACACAGCAGAATTCGAGAACACAGTTGGTAAGGAAAGTGTTCAGGAAGCTCTTGTATATGACAAAGCTTATAATTTAATTATAAGCAGTGCTGTTGCTACAGAAGCAGCAGCTTCAACGGTAAGTGAATAATTTCTGAGGTTTCAGCAAAAAGAGACAGAGCAAAGTGCTCTGTCTCTTTTTAGTTTGCGAGCAATGGGCGCGCTCTAACGGGTGAAAGTCCCAAACACACCCAGATAGTGGGAAGTGTATAGCCAAGCAGCAAGGGTGTCCATCGTGAGGTGGAATCTGAAGGAAGCTGTAAGCAAATCTCTGGTCCGACGAACAGAAATCGCATATAAGGCTAGGCTACGATTAAAGGAGTAATGAGTTTAGTGGACTTTCGTAAAAAATCACCAAATGAATGGAAGACTATGAGAAGAAGTAGTGAAAAATAGGAAAAAAGAGAAAGATAAAGTAACAATAAATGTAAAAAAAGAAACCGATTTAGTTAAAATAGATACATAATAATAAATCCGGGAAAGAGTAAAATCTCAAAATAAATGAAATAATAGAAGTTTTTACAGAAAAAAATGAAAAGTTAAAACCCAGTAAAATAGCGGTTTTCAAGGGAAAGATGGAAAATAAGTATGTCTAAATTACAAAATTTTTGTAAACGCTTACATATGCAAAATGATAATATTTAAGTGATATTTTAAGTTATGTACTACGAAAACGGTTTACTAAAAATCGTGCAGTAATAAAAAAAATATGCTCAAAAATGCCCAAAATAAAGGCTTTGTTAATAGTTTTTTTTTATGATTTCCTTTTTTTGCAAGCGGTTTGTCGAAAATTCTCTAAAATATTTTAAAAAAGTACTTGATTTTTTGTATAAATTGTAGTATGATAAAAATGCGAAAACGATTAAGTACGTTAAGCGGTAATTTTAAATGTTGGAGGCAAGCATTTATGGTATCTGTTAAAGACATTGCTGCTAGGTGCCATGTTTCGGTAGCTACAGTCAGCAAGGCACTTAATGGGTACAGCGACATCAGTGAATCAAAGCGGAAATTAATTAAGGACACGGCTCAGGAAATGGGGTATTTCCCAAACGCTGCAGCAATCGCCCTTAAGACAAACCGTTCCTACAACATAGGCATTCTCTTCGAGGATGCAGCCGGAAACGGTTTTACCAACGAGTATTATGCTCAGCTCCTACAAGCTATAAAGCAAGAGGCTGAATCTAGAGGATATGACATTACGTTCATATATAATAAGATCGGCGGGCGGCAGGTTACTTATTTGGAGCACTGCAGATATCGTGGTGTAGATGGTGTCGTAATGGTCTGCATCGATTATAACCTTCCGGGAGTAGCAGAACTCATTAAGTCAGAACTACCGGTTGTTACTATCGATCATGTCTTTGACAATGCTATGTCAGTTTGTTCTGACAATGGCAGAGGTATTAGCGAGCTTGTGAAATATGTTTATGACATGGGTCACAGGAAGATTGCTTTTATTTACGGAGACGAAACGTCGGTAACCCGAGACCGTCTGACAGGCTTTTATCGAACAATCGATGAGCTTGGTGTCGTAGTACCAGATGAATACGTTCTTCAAAGCAGTTATAGAAATCCAGACAAATCTAAGGATTGCACTGCAAAGCTTTTAGATTTAAAGGATCCACCTACCTGCATCTTATATCCGGATGACTTTGCAGCCATCGGTGGTATAAATGAAATAAAAGCAAGGGGATTAAGAATCCCAGAGGATATCTCTGTGGTCGGATACGATGGCATTAGTTATTCGAAGGTCATGGAACCATCGCTCACTACTGTCGAGCAGGATACTTCCAAATTAGGAAAGACGGCCGCGGCGAATCTTATTCGTTTAATCGAGAAGCCCAAAACTACATCTCTTTCGAGAGAAATCATACAAGGGCATGTTCTCATAGGAAAGTCGGTAAGCCGACTTAAATTTTAAAGGAGGAATTGAATTTATGAGAAAGTTCAACAGATTTATGGCACTGTCACTTACAGTTGCTATGGCAGCAGCAAGCTTCGCAGGATGCGGAGACAAGAAACAGGATTCAACAACAGCAGCAGCAACAACAGCAGCAACAACAGCAGCAACAGATGCTGGAAAAGACGCTGGAACAGATTCAACAACAACAGAAGCAGCTACACCATCTGGTGAAGGCGAAGGTTCAGTTCTTAACATCCAGTGCTGGAACGAAGAGTTCAAGTCAAGAGTTACAGATCATTATCCAGGATACACAGAAGTAGATGCTACTCATGGTAAGATCGGTGATGTTGATGTAGTATGGACAATCACACCTTCAAAGGATAATGCTTATCAGAATCAGCTTGACAAGGTTCTTCCTGAAAATACTAATGCTGCAGCTGATGATAAGGTAGATATCTTCCTTATGGAAGCAGACTATGCTCTTAAATATGTTGATAATGATGTATCAATGCCAGTTGCAGATCTTGGCATTACAGATGCAGATATCGCAGATCAGTATCAGTACACAAAGGATATCGTTACAAGTTCAGATGGAAAGTTAAAGGGCCTTTCATGGCAGGCTTGCTCAGCTGGTCTTATTTACAACCGTGATGCAGCAGCAGAGGTTCTCGGAACAGAAGATCCAGATGCAGTTCAGGAATTCGTAAAGGATTGGGCTACATTTAACACAACAGCAGCTAAGCTTAAGGATGCTGGCTACAAGGTAGTTTCAACAGTTAACGATACATACCGTGTATATTCAAATAATGTATCAACTCCATGGGTAGTTGATGGAAAGATTACAATTGATGCAAACCTTTCACAGTGGGTTACAGACTCAAAGGCTCTTGTAGATGCAGGCGAGGCAACAACATTTACTCTTTGGGGTGATGAGTGGTCAGCAGGTTTCTATCCAGATGGAAAGGTATTCTCTTACTTTGGACCAGCTTGGCTCATCAACTTCTGTATGGCAGCTGATAAGGAAGGCTCAATTGCTAATTCAGGCAGATGGGGCTACACAGTTGGACCACAGGCATTCTATTGGGGTGGAACTTGGATTGCAGCAGCTAACGGAACAGATAATCCAACACTTGTAAAGGATATTATGCTTACAATGACAACAGACAAGGCTGTTCTTAAGGAAATCGTTCAGAAGGATTCGGATTGTGTAAACTGCCCAACACTTCTTAATGAGCTTGCATCAGATTCATCTTTCGCAAGCGCAATCCTTGGCGGACAGAACCCATACGCAATGCTCGCTGCAGGTGCTGAGAAGGTTGACATGAGCAACATTTCAGCATACGATCAGGGATGTAACGAAGAGTTCCAGAACAATATGACAAACTACTTCGATGGAAATGCAAGTCTTGAAGAGGCTACAGATAACTTCTACAAGGCAGTTACAGAGAAGTACCCAGAGCTTACATACTAATTTGTAAGAATAGGTGATTTAAAATAGCAGTAATTTAAATTACTCTTGAAAAACTATTTTAAGCGAACTTAGAGTTCCACCTGCCTGTTATGATGGCGGGCAGGTGGTTATTTTTGCCCTTTCAGAGGCGACAGCAGCCTTTTAACCACTTAAAAGGCCACTGTAGTTTCTGAAACGAGGTAGGGTTCAGAAGTATTTGGAGGAAATTATGGAAAAGCAGAAAAAGGGTAATATCGTTAGATATAACAGATGGGGATATTATTTCCTTATACCTTTCGTTGTAGTGTATCTTTTATTCTCATTAGTTCCACTTATCAGAACATTCTATAACAGTTTATTTGAGAATTATAAATCGGGTCTTAACCAGATAGGTCCAAACTTTGTTGGTTTTAAGAATTTTGTGGATATTTTCAAAAATGGTGACATGCTTAAGTATTTTAAGAATACTCTCATCATGTGGATCATAGGTTTTATTCCACAGATATTCTTTTCACTTCTTCTTGGTGCATGGTTCACAGATCCAAGCCTGAAGCTTAAGTGTCAGAGATTCTTCAAGACAGTTATATATTTGCCAAATCTCATCATGGCATCAGCTTTTGCAATGCTCTTCTTTACATTATTTGCAGGAAATGAGAACGGTCCTATAAATGGTCTTCTTATAAATCTTAAAATAATAGATGAGCCATTTGCTTTCTTCAAGAATGTTGTTGCAGTAAGAAGCCTTGTTGGTTTCATGAACTTCATAATGTGGTTCGGTAATACAACAATCCTCTTAATGGCTGGTATGATGGGTATTGATCCAGCTCTCTTTGAAGCAGCAGAGGTTGACGGAGCAACTTCAACTCAGGTATTCTTTAAGATTACGCTTCCACTTCTTCGTCCGATTCTCGTATATGTACTTATGACTTCTCTTATCGGTGGTCTTCAGATGTTCGATGTACCACAGGTTCTTACAGATGGTACAGGCGATCCAAATAGATCAGCTATGACTCTTATCATGTATCTTAACAGACATATCGCAATCAGTAAGAACTGGGGTATGGGCGGTGCACTTTCAGTGGTACTGTTCATCTTAACAGGAATTCTTAGCTTTATTGTTTATAAAGTATCGAATGGTAAGAAAAAGGACAATAGCTATAAGTAAAGAGGAGGAAATAATTTATTATGGAAAGAAAAGAAAAAGGAATGGGCATAAAGGCCAGAAGATTATTAGCATATATTGTGCTCATAATAATTTCCATCCTTTGCCTCGTTTGGTTCTATATACTTTTTATTAATGCAACAAGATCTAAAGGTGAACTTACTAGGGGCTTTACAGTAATACCTAGTACTCACGCTTGGGAAAACTGGACAAATGTTTATAATGGTTCACTTCCTATATTTAGAGGTATGTTAAACAGTTTAATTATTGCACTTTCAAGCGCAGCAGTATCAACATACTTCTCAACGATGACAGCGTATGCAATTCATGCTTATGATTTCAAAATCAAGAATGCGGTATTTACCTTCATTCTTATGATTATGACAATACCAACTCAGGTTACAGCACTTGGTTTCTTAGAGCTTGTTCAGAAGATGAAACTTGAGGATAATTATATTCCTCTTATTGTTCCAACAATAGCAGCACCAGTAACCTTCTTCTATATGAAGCAGTATATGGATTCAGTTCTTCCTCTTTCACTTATAGAGGCAGCAAGAATTGATGGTGCAGGAGAATTCAGAATCTTTAATCAGATTGTAGTTCCTCTTATGAAGCCAGCAATAGCTGTACAGGCAATCTTTACATTTGTAAGTAGCTGGAATAACTACTTCACACCAGCCCTTATTCTTCATGAAGAAAAGATGAAGACACTTCCTATTCTCATTGCTCAGTTAAGAAGTGCAGATTTCCTTAAGTTTGATATGGGTCAGGTTTACATGATGATTGCATTCTCAATCTTCCCTGTAATTGTTATTTATCTTGTACTTTCAAAGTACATCGTTGGTGGTGTTACACTCGGCGGCGTTAAGGGTTGATTTAGATTAAATTGCCAGTCTTCTTAAATTCATCATATTTCTCCCTTTTACACTCTCCATAAAGTATTTATGGAGAGTGTATTTTTTTTACATTGCTAAATGTATAAAAAAATGATATAATAGGTAGGATTATGCCAATAAGCAGAAGGAGAAGCTGCTTATTGGAAGGTAAATTAGTGGCTGAATTTACGAAATAGAAAGGTTTGATGTATGTCATTAGCAACTTTTAAAAGAGGCATTCATCCTTATGAAGGAAAAGAGCTTTCGATGGATAAAAAAACGATAGCTTATCTGCCAAAGGGTGAACTTGTGTATCCATTATCGCAGCATATTGGGGCACCTGCAAAGCCTATCGTAAAGGTAGGAGATCGGGTGTTGGTCGGACAGATGATAGCGGAGGCGGGAGGCTTTATTTCTGCACCTATTATCAGCTCTGTTTCAGGAACGGTAAAGAAAATAGAGCCGAGACTTGTGATAAATGGAACCAAATGTATGTCCATTATCATCAGTAATGATGAAAAATATGATTCAATTGAAAATTTTGGAAAGCACCGTGATGTAAGTAAGCTTACAGCTAAGGAAATAGTGAAGCTTGTAAGCGATGCAGGCATAGTAGGAATGGGCGGTGCTGGTTTTCCAACGGCTGTAAAGCTATCCCCAAAAAATCCGGATGAAATTGATTATTGCATAGTAAATGGTTCAGAATGCGAACCATATCTTACCTCAGACTACCGCATGCTTTTAGAGGAACCAGAGCATGTAATAGGTGGTCTTAAAATTATGCTTTCATTATTTAAAAATGCAAAGGGCATTATAGCAATAGAAAATAATAAGCCAGAGGCTGTAAAGGTCGTAAAAGGGCTTTTAAAGGATGAAGATAAAATTTCTGTAGTTGTTCTTAAGACAAAGTACCCGGAGGGTGCAGAAAGAATGCTTATAAAGGCAGTTACGGGAAGAGAAATAAATTCAAAGATGCTTCCTGCTGATGCAGGCTGCATAGTAGATAATGTAGATACTGTAATAGCTATAGATAATGCAGTGCGTTTCAATAGACCGTTAATAAGAAGAATAGTTACTGTTACAGGAGACTGCATAAAAGAGCCTAGAAATTATGCGGTAAGAGTTGGAACCTTATATTCAGAGCTTTTAGAAGAAGCTGGAGGCTTTACGAAGGAGCCGGAAAAAATAATATCAGGTGGACCGATGATGGGACAGGCCATGTATTCACTTGATGTACCTATTACCAGAATAGGCTCAGCCCTTCTTACTATGTCAAAGGACAAGGTATCAGAATATGAACCAGGACCATGCATTCACTGCGGCAGATGTGTAGCAGCCTGCCCTGAAAATCTTGTTCCTACACTTATGTACAAAACGGCAAAGAAAATGGACGTAGATGCTTTTAGAAGCATGGATGGACTTGAATGCTGTGAATGCGGATCGTGCTCATATGTGTGTCCAGCAAAAATACCACTTACTCAGAGCTTCAAGCTGATGAGAAGAGCGGTAATGGACGATAATAAGAAAAAGGCCGAGGAAGCTAAAAAAGCAGCTGAGGCGGGAAAGGAGAACTAGAGATGGCAAAGCTACTTCATGTATCATCATCACCTCATGACAGAAGCCCTGTCACTACTCGTTCTCTCATGAGAGATGTAATAATTTCACTTCTCCCTGCAACACTGTGGGGAATATACAGATTTGGATTCAGGGCTTTTATGATTATTCTGATAAGTATCACTACAGCTGTAGTGACAGAGTATGCTTATATAAAGCTGTTCAAATTAAAGCCGCATCCATTTGAGGCATCAGCAGTTGTAACGGGCCTTCTCCTTGCACTTAACCTTCCGGTGTCAGTACCTTACTGGATACCGATTCTTGGTTCGGTATTTGCGATAGTAGTCGTAAAAATGCTATATGGAGGCCTAGGCTATAACTTTATGAATCCTGCACTTGGAGCAAGATGCTTTTTGGTAATAAGCTTTGCAGGAATCATGACAAATTTTAATGTAGAAAAAGGCAATGTATTTGTAAATGGTGCTTCTGGAATAGATGGAATATCCGGAGCTACTCCGCTTGCAGTAGTAAAGGGCGGTGAATTAGCAAACGCATCGCTCTTTGATATGTTTTTTGGTTTAACAGCAGGAACAATAGGAGAGGTAAGTGCCTTCTTATTAATTCTTGGAGGACTTTATCTGATTATTAAAAAGGTAATCTCTCCGATAATTCCTTTTACTTATATAATTACCCTTGTAATATTTGTAGTTATATTTGGCGGCCATGGCTTTGATATTGATTATATAGCAAAGGAAATCTTCGGAGGAGGCCTTATGCTTGGAGCCTTCTTCATGGCGACAGATTATGTTACAAGCCCGGTCACAACAAAGGGAAGATTTATATTTGCAGTAATATTAGGCTTACTTACAGGTTTATTTAGAATATATGGAAATTCAGCAGAGGGCGTTTCCTATGCAATTATTTTTACAAATATCTTAGTTCCATTAATAGAAAAATTCTCGATGCCTAAAGCCTTTGGAACGGGAAAAAGAGCGTATAAAAGGGCAGCAGGTAATTGATGCAGGTGCTCTAGAATAGGAGGATAAAATGGAACAAAATGTAGCAGTGGCAGGAGACGCAAAAGAGAAAAATGCTATAAAGCCTGAAAAAGCAAAAAAAGAATCAGCAGGAGGCACCTCCATAGTAAAGGACGCTCTTATCCTGATGGTAATAACGCTAGTAGCTGCAGTGCTTTTAGGTTTAGTAAATGAACTTACAAAGGGAAGAATAGCAGAACTTAAGGAGCAGGCAAAGCAGGATGCCTATAAGGCAGTATATGCTGAGGCACTTAGCGTAAATACAGATATAAATGCTGAAGTAAATGCAGAATTAAAGAAGGCCATAGATAATCAGGAGAGCATATTAAGTGCTGCAGGAATATCGAATATTACCATTGATGAAGCAGCAACAGCTGTAGACGCTGATGGTAATGTACTTGGCTATTGCATATTAATAACTAATTCAAAGGGCTATGGCGGAAAAATCACCTTGGCACTTGGAATCAGTCTTGAAGGAGAAATAAAGGGAATTGCCTTCACAACACTTGCAGAATCCCCGGGTCTTGGAATGAGAGCAGATGAGACTTGGTTCAAGGATCAGTTTAAGGGAATAAAAAGTGATTCTGTAGTATATACAAAGGATGGAACCGGAGGAGCGAACCCAGAGGATAATGTGATAGACTCAATAAGCGGTGCCACAATCAGTACAAGAGCGGTTACTAATTCAGTAAATGCAGGAATAACCTTTGTATCAAAGATCGGAGAATGATTATGAATAAATGCGTCGAAAGAATAGTGAACGGCGTTGTAAAGGAAAATCCTACCTTCGTGCTCATGCTCGGAATGTGTCCGACACTGGCCATAACCACCTCGGCCATGAACGGCATATCAATGGGACTTTGTACGACGGCAGTACTTGCAATGTCAAATCTTCTTATATCAATGCTCAGAAAAGTAATACCAGATAAGGTAAGAATGCCGGCCTTCATAGTAATTGTAGCAAGCTTTGTTACCTTAGTGCAGATGCTTCTTGGGGCATATCTGCCAGAGCTTAATAAAACTCTTGGTATATATATTCCTCTAATCGTAGTAAACTGCATAATTCTTGGAAGAGCAGAATCCTATGCTTATAAAAATCCAGTGCTTCCATCCTTCTTTGATGGAATCGGAATGGGAATAGGCTTTACAATAGGAATAACCCTTATCGGAATGGTAAGAGAATTATTAGGAGCAGGAGAGCTCTTTGGTTTTAGAGTAATGCCTGACTCATATCAGCCGATTTCAATATTTGTAATGGCACCGGGAGCTTTCCTTGTATTAGCACTCCTTACAGGACTTCAGAATAAATTCAATGCACCAAGTGCAACGAATGTAGAAGAGTGTGACAAAGAAAAAAGAGAAGGCCTTGAATGCAATGGAAATTGCATGAGCTGTGCAGGTCTTGTTTACGAGAAAAATCATTTATTGATAGAGCAGGCAGCAGAAAAAAGAGAAGCTGAAAGAAAGGCAGCCCTAGCAGAAAAGGCGAAGGCGGCTGCAGCTGCAAAGGCTGCAAAGGAAGCAGAAAGTAAGGCAGCAGGAAAGCCGGCCGAAAGCAAGACGCAGGAAAAGCCAGCTGACAGTAAGGTAGCAGGAAAGATGGCCGAAAGCAAGGCGGCAGAAAAGCCAGCAGACAGTAAGGTGACAGGAAAGCCGGCCGAAAGCAAAACGGAGGGAGGAGATAATAAATGAAAGAATTACTAGTGATTTTAATATCTACAGCCTTCGTAAATAACGTAGTGCTCAGCCGTTTCCTTGGAATTTGTCCATTCCTTGGAGTATCAAAGAAGATAAAGACGGCAGCAGGAATGGGAGCAGCTATCATATTTGTAGTAACCCTAAGCTCCTTTTTAACAGCACTTATCTACAAATTCGTATTAGTAAAAACAGGGCTCGAATATATGAATACCATAGTATTCATCGTAGTAATAGCAGCACTGGTTCAGCTTATCGAAATGTTCTTAAAAAAGA
>JAEEGF011216620.1_pt1 | contig 32740 bp, 23 predicted proteins | sample 9134171 | NCBI WGS metagenome assembly JAEEGF01 (sample SAMN16246542, study PRJNA631951) | gut metagenome | biome: gut microbiome; feature: rumen; material: AP-attached | host: Bos | place: Iran: Karaj | collected 2018-10
AAGAAAACTCACGAATTTGTGCGAACGAGAATCATGCTTATTTTGAAGATAATCCTTCAAGCATTGTCGAACTGTTTTGAGAAAACATTCATATAATGCGAAACGGTTATTTTGAAAGCAGCGTAAGGACGTTTCATAATGTATACATTTTGAAAAAAGATTTGAATAATAAAGGAGAATAATAATGGGAAGAGTAAATGCATGGACAACATATGATGAGAAGGAACTGAAAAGTTTAAATAAACTGAATAAGGAGTACATTGATTTTTTGTCGGATTGCAAGACAGAAAGAGAATGTGCAAAAAGAACGGTTGAGATGGCAGAGAAGAAAGGATATAAATCTATTGAAGAAGTTATCGCAGAGGGTAAACCTCTTAAGGCCGGCGACAAGATTTACGGCTTGTACATGAATAAGGCGGTTGCACTTTTTCATATTGGAAGGGAACCTCTTGAGAATGGAATGAATATCCTTGGAGCGCATATTGATTCTCCAAGACTTGACGTAAAGCAGACACCGGTATATGAGAACTCTGAGATGGCATACTTTGACACTCATTATTACGGCGGTATAAAGAAATATCAGTGGGTTACTATTCCTCTTGCAATTCACGGAGTTGTTGTGACTAAAGAGCAGAAGACTATTGATATCAATATCGGAGAAAAAGATGATGATCCTGTTTTTTGCGTATCTGATTTGCTGATTCATCTTGCAGGTGACCAGATGGAAAAGAAGGCTTCAAAAGTTGTGGAAGGTGAGAATCTTGATGTGATTATCGGTAGTATTCCGTTGGATTCCGAAGAAAAAAACAAAGTGAAATCGGGAGTGCTGAAAATATTAAAAGATAATTACGGTATTGAAGAAGATGATTTCATTTCAGCTGAACTTGAAGTAGTTCCTGCGGGAAGAGCAAGAGAACTGGGATTTGACAGAAGTATGATTCTTTCATACGGACAGGATGACAGAGTGTGTGCATTTACCTCTCTTGTTGCAATGCTTGAATCAAAAACTTCAGCAAGAACTTCGTGCTGTCTTTTGGTAGACAAAGAGGAGATAGGTTCTGTTGGAGCCACAGGAATGAGATCGCGATTCTTTGAAAATATGTTGGCGGAACTTATTAACCTCAATGGCAATTACAGTGAACTTGCGTTGAAGAGATGTCTCAAAAACAGTGACATGCTTTCGTCTGACGTAAATGCGGGATATGATCCTTTATACGCAGAAGCTTTTTCAAAACAGAGCTCTTCGTATATGGGAAACGGCGTTGTGTTTAACAAATTTACAGGCTCAAGAGGAAAGTCAGGTTCAAATGATGCAAACGCAGAATTCCTTGCAAAACTTCGAAAAATAATGGATGACAATAATGTTCATTTCCAGATATCAGAACTTGGAAAAGTTGATGTTGGCGGTGGCGGAACGATTGCATATATTATGGCACTCTACGGAATGAATGTAATTGATTGCGGTGTGGCAGTTCTTAGCATGCATGCACCTTGGGAAATCACGAGCAAGGCTGACGTTTACGAAGCATACAAATGTTATAAAGCATTTTTAAAATAATATAATAAGGTTTTCCTCCTTGTGATTTATGGTTGTTGGGGATGACGAAATTGAGAAGAGGAAATGCTCTTTGCCATAGATAGTGGGGAGTTTGCAGAAAGCCTCAATCTCGAGCTTTGTATGTATAGATTTTTTATGAAAATAGTATAAGAAATGAAATAGTATGAGAAATAAAATAGTATGAGAAATAAAATGTTTTTAAGAAAAGGGATTGTATCTGCGCTGGTAATTGGTTTGCTGACCGGTGGGCCGGAATGGAATAATATTGCAAGAGCAGATTACAATACAGAATATGAACAATACGAAAAAGTTGCCGACAGCATAGTTGCACTTGTCAATCCTCAGTGGAGCGATGCTGAAAAGGCGTTGTTTCTGCATGATGAACTTGTTACCCGTTGCGAATACGATTTAGATGGGGACGGAAACACTTTTTTTGATGCCCTGATTGTCGGAAAATCAAAATGTACAGGTTATGCGGCAGCGTATCAGGATTTGTTGGATCGAGTTAATGTTGAGAGTGAACTGATATGGAATGATGAGATAAATCATGAGTGGAATGTGGTGAAAATTGATGGTGTATACTACCACGTTGATACTGCCTGGGATGATCCTGTTACTTCTATTGAGAGTGACAAATATAAATCATCCTGCAGACATGATTTTTTTCTGTTGAGCGACAGCGAGATGGAGGAAAAAACTGTTGGTAAAATGAATCATGGAAAAGGAAGTGACTGGCAAACCACCACAACAAGGTATAGTTATGGAAAAGCTGATTCTACTGTTTATTCACACAGATTCTGGAGTTCGACAGTTTCAAGGTGCGTCAATAACGGAAAACTTTGGTTCAGTGTGCATGATAACAGAATTATTGGAACTGATTTTACAAAAGAGTTTGACAAAAACACAGTGATTTCAAGTGTGGACGGCAAATGGTACAAGAGAAGTGAACCCGGTTGTTGGGAAGAATGCTACTCATGTTTAGTGTGCTTTAATAATACTGTGTATTATAATACCAAATCAGAAATAATTGCCATTGATTCATCCAATGCCACAAAAGTTGTGTATAGAATCAATCCTGAAATGTACAGCAAGGGATATATATATGGCCTGACTGTCGGCAGTTATGGAAATGTGTGCGTGGAATTAGGAATGTCGCCTGAGAAAAAAAGCAGCACGTATTATGTGGATATCTTTAACAATGTCTCCGGGTGTCGTGGTGAGTCAGAACATAACTATGATATTATCAAACAGTATAAAGGAAATTGTATTGAAGAAGGATATGTAATCAGAAAATGTAGGGTCTGCTCAAAGGAAGAGATAGTCCTTCAGGGCCTTGGAGATCATGAATGTAAATACATAGGGGCTGTAAAGGCTACATATTTTAATAAAGGATTTACAGGCAAAAAAGTCTGCAGACTCTGTTCGTGTTTTCTTGGAAATGGAAACAAAATAAGAAAGAAAAAACTGAATGCTCCAAAAATGAAAATCAAGTTAAAGGGGAATGTTGCAATTGTAAAATATTCAAAAATAGCGCAGGCTACCGGAGTTCAGCTCAGATATAAAGAAAAGAACGGAAAATGGATTAGCAAAAAAAGAAAATCAAAGTTGAAGCAGCAGTTTGCAGTACGTATTTCAAAAAATATTTCTTCTTATAAATTTTCTGTTAGAAGTTACAAGAAGAAGAATGGGAAAACATGCTACAGCAAATGGAGAAATAAATAGTACGTTATAGGCGTTAAATATTGTGGAACATAATTTATGAAAGTATTGTGAAATGGTGAAAATAGCGCTGTAAAATCTTGACAAGTGACAAGGTGTCATATAAACTGAGAGGGTGCATGTGACATCTTGTCATTTATTGTATATCAGATAATGTTTCTTGACATAAATGGCACTTGGATTTTGCGAGAGGAGAGGACAGTAATATGACAAAGTTTTTTGTTAAAAAACCCTATTTTATTTTAGTAGCAGTAATCATTGTACTTACGATTGGTGGAGTTAGTCTGAGCAAGATGCAGACTGATTTGCTTCCGGAGTTTGAATTACCTTACCTTTTGGTGATTGCAACGGAACCCGGAGCTTCCCCTGAAAAGGTACAAAAAGATGTGACGGATGTTTTGGAAAACACCCTTGGAACGGTTAACGGTGTAGAAGATATTTCAAGTACATCTTCTAATAACTATTGTATGCTCACACTTAGCTTTGCTGATGATACAAATATGGATTCAGCTATGGTCAGAGTGTCAAGGGCATTAGATACCATTGAACTTCCGGAAGAGGTTGGCAAACCTAACGTTATGGAAATAAGTATGGATATGCTTGCCACAATGTATGTTGGTGTTGATGTCAAAGGTATGGACATCAAAGAACTTTCCGAATACACAAAGGATTACATCAAACCATATGTTGAAAAGCAGCCGGGTGTCGGAAGTGTATCTGTCAGCGGTCTTGTTGAAGATACTATAGAAATAAGACTTAGCAAAGATAAGATAGATGAAATAAATGATAAGATTCTCAGTAAGACTAATGACAAGCTTGCTGATGCAAAAAAAGATATTGATGACGCCGAAAAGAAAATAACAGACGGCAAAAAAGAGATTGAGGATCAGGAAAAAGAACTCGAAAAGAAACAAAATGATACAAATAAGGAACTTGCAGATTCTGCAGTAAAGATAAATCAGGCCCAGGCTACAAAGGCTGCTTACGAGGCTTCTTTGGCAAGTCTTCAGGCAAGCAAGACCGCTTTAGAAGCAGAGAAAAAAGCGTATGACGATGCAAAGATTTCAGATGCCTACGCAGGCTTTGAGCAAATGTTTGCAACCTTTAATGCCCAGTTGGGTGAAACTGCCAAGATGATGGGCATTACTATTCCTGCAGATTTGAAAGAAGCTGTTGAAAACAAAGAGGAGACAGAGAATTTCCTTAAATGGTTGCAGCAGGTTGGCGCAGGAGAGCAGGTAAAAGATGTAACTTATGATTCAATGAAGCAGGTTTATGACGTTGTAAATACCAGATTGCCACAGATAGAGACAGAACTTGCAAACCTTGATACAGAGATTAAGGCTGCAGAGGCTGTTTTGAAAACAGTAAAGGATAAGATGGGTGATCTTGATTCTGCTGAATCAAAACTCTATGAGGGAGGCTATGGTGCCGCTGCAGGATTTGGTTCAGGTTCTGCACAGCTCGCTGCAACAAAAACACAACTGGATTCAGCTAAGGATGAGCTGAAGAAAGCAAAACAACAGTTAGAGGATTCACGACAGGCAGCAATTGATAATTCGAATATTGATGCTCTTTTGAAACTTGATACATTATCAGGACTTATCTATGCACAGAATTTCAAAATGCCTGCAGGTTATGTTGATGATAAGAATGATGTTCAGTGGCTTGTTGAAGTTGGTGATAATTATGATACTCCCGAGCAGATCAGGGATATGGTTCTTACAAAGATAAAAGATGTTGGAACTATCAAAGTGTCTGATGTAGCAGATGTAACGGTAATAAACAATGCCGGAGATAATTTCTCAAAGATAAACGGAAAAGAGGCAGTGCTCCTTTCAATATATAAGTCAAGTACTTCTGGTACTTCTGAAGTGACAAAGTCACTTACAAAGGCATTTGATAAATTACATAAGGAAGATAAAAATGTATCAATTACGGTTCTTATGAATCAGGGAGATTACATTACGGATACGGTAAGCTCGGTTCTTTCAAGTATTTTACTTGGAGCTTTCCTTGCGATATTCGTCCTTGCACTTTTCCTTAAAGATGTCAAACCAACAATCGTTGTTGCATTCAGTATCCCGTTTAGTGTTTTGTTTGCAATAATAATCATGTACTTTACAGGAATTACAATAAACGTAATGTCACTTGGTGGTTTGTGTCTGAGCATAGGAATGCTTGTAGATAACTCCATAGTAGTAATTGAAAATATTTACAGACTGAGACATCACGGAATATCAGCTGCGAGAGCAGCCGTTCAGGGAACACGTCAGGTTGCGGCTCCGATTATCGCGTCGACAATTACAACAGTTTGCGTATTCCTTCCGATGGTATATACAACAGGAACAATTGCAGATTTGCTTATGCCGTTTGCGTTTACTATTTCCTATGCACTCATAGCTTCTCTTATCGTAGCTATGACAGTAGTGCCGACGGTTGCATCAGTTATTCTTAAGAATACAAAGACGAAGGGACACAGAATATTTGATAAGATTATAGACAAATATGCAAAGGCTTTGGAATTCTGTCTCAAAGTCAAAATAGTGCCACTTGGAATTGCAATCCTGCTCTTTGTGTTATGTCTTGTTCGAAGTTTAAATACAGGACTTGCGCTTTTGGATGATATGGAGAGCGATCAGATTATGGGAACTCTCGTGCTGGAAGAAGATGTTGATAAAGATACTGCATATAAGACGGCAGATGAAGTGATAGAACTGGTCATGAGTGTTGATGGTGTTAACAAGGTTGGAGTTCTTGATGGAAATTCAGGATCTACATCAAGTGTTCTCGGAAGTAATGCAGCCGACAATTACTCTAATTTCTCCTTTATTATACTTACAGATCAGGATATTAAATCAACAAAAGAGTTTAAACGTATCATAAAAGACATAGAGAAGAAAACAAAGGATGTAAAGTGTGAGAACTTTACTGTCAGTGCATCGGCAATGGGATCAATGTCTGACATGATGGGAACGGGAGTTACTGTTCAGATTTTCGGTGATGATACTGAAAAGTTAATAGAAATAAGTGAAGATCTTGTTTCGAAGTTTGAAAAAATAAAAGGTTGTGTTGATGTCACAAACGGAATTGATGAGAATGACAAGCAGATTCATTTGAAGATGGATAAGGACAAAATCGCAGCAAAGGGATTGACAGTAGCACAGATTTATCAGGAAATTGCAGCGAAGATATCTACTGAAAAGACTGCAATATCCATGGAATATAATGGTGCAACAGTAGATGTAAATATAATTGATGAGACTGACAAATTAACATATGAAAATATTCTTGACATGGAAGTGACAGCTACAAAAATGAATGAGTCGGGACAGCAGGTCAGCAAAAAGTACAAATTATCTAAATTTGCAACCATTGAAGAAGGACTCACAGTGAGCAGTATTACAAGGCAGAATCAGGCAACATACATCAACGTTGAGTGCGGTGTAGATGAGAATCACAATGCTACACTTCTTTCAAGAAAAATTCAGAAGATAATTGACGGATACAAATTGCCGGAAGGATATACGATGGAAATATCAGGCTCTACAGAACAGGTTATGGACATGGTATGGCAGATGCTTGAAGCTATTGCTCTTGGTGCGCTCCTTGTATATCTCGTTATGGTTGCGCAGTTCCAGAGTCTGTTGTCACCGTTTATTATCATATTTACAATTCCGCTTGCATTTACAGGAGGAATGATTGGACTGATACTTTACGGAAAGACAATTTCAGCTCTTGCCATGATGGGATTCATGATCCTGATGGGAACGGTTGTAAATAACGGTATCGTGTTTGTTGATTACGTTAACCAGCTTAGAATGCGAGGTGTGTCAAGACACAAAGCACTTATAGCAACAGGTGTTACACGTATCAGACCAATTCTTATGACAGCCATGACAACAATTCTGTCAATGAGCGTAATGGTATTTTCAACAGATGCCGGAAATGCTATGCAAAAGAGTATGGCCATAGTTGTTTGCTTTGGACTTATTTACTCTACATTTATGACATTGTTTATAGTGCCTGTTATGTATGACATACTGTACAAAAAACAGCCAAAGAACATTGATGTTGGGGATGAAAATCTTGATGATATACCAGATGAGGCTTCGGAACTCTTAGATCAGGAACCTGAGATGGCTTAAGAGAATAAAGCTTATGAGATAAAATAAATAACGAGTATGAAGTCCGTGATCCGGAGATGAATTAAGGGAATAAGAAAGGAAAGATGAGATGCCCAAAAGTACATTTTTTAGAATTTCAGAAGAAAAAAGAAAACGTGTTGTAGTTGCGGCACAGAATGAATTTTTTGCCCACCCATACAATGAAGTTTCAATAAATCAAATAATCAAAAATGCGAAGATACCAAGAGGAAGTTTTTATCAGTATTTTGAAGATAAAGAAGATTTGTTTTTACATGTTATACAGGAACACAAAAAGATAATTCAGGAAGAATTTGTCAAAGGAATGGAGAAAAACGGAGGAGACTTATTTGCCTGTGTAGATTATTTTGCAGAGTTGTTTTTTGAAAGTGTCTACATGAACAGAAGAGGAATCTATAATATAATCTCAGCACCACCTTTGGATTTCGACAAATTCTGGGGATTCGGATTTGTAGAAGATTATTCGGATGAATGTGTTTTTAAAAGATATGTAAATACAAATACTATAACGGTGAGTAACGAAGAAGAAGTTGAAGCATTTATCAACATATTTGCAGCGATTGTCAGAGACACAATCAGCAAAGTAAATATAATAAAAAATGATGCTGATCTTGACAGGGTAAAGAAGAGTTTTATGGGACAAATCAAATCTCTTGAAAATCATTATAAAATAGGATGACTAATTTGAAAAAAAAGGTACAGTTTGCGGGTACAAATGCGAACTGTGCCTTTTGCATTTTCAGTGATAGGGTTGTATAATGGAAGTATAGTATTAAAAGTTTGAATCGTGAAACAATTTAACAACAGTAAATGCATTTTTATGAAAGGAAAAGGGAAGGAGAGATTATGGGAACAAGTCATATTGCGATTCCGACAATTTTGAAAGTTGGAAAAGGAACATTAGGAAATATTGGGGCGTATCTTAAAGAGAGTTCCATGAATAATGCAGTGATATATTTTGGAAACGGATTGGTTGAATTATTTGGAAAGCAGGTGATTGATTCACTTAAACAAAATGATATTAATCTTTTGGAATACCGTGAACTTGATACGGTAGACATAAACGATATTATTGATTTCGCATTTGAAATTGACACAAAGGCACAGGTTATTGTCGGCATCGGAGGAGGAAAGGTTATTGATGCGGCCAAGTATGCTGCATACTTAAGAAAGCTTCCTTTTATCAGTGTTCCTACATCTGCATCCAGTGACGGATTTTCCAGTGCCAGCGCTTCACTTATTGTAAATGGAAGAAGAACATCAGTACCTGCAAAGATGGCGTACGGTATTGTTGCTGATACGGATGTGATCAAGAGTGCACCTGACAGGTTTTTGTATTCGGGAATCGGAGATCTGGTTTCTAAGATAACGGCCCTGTATGACTGGCTCTTTGAGGATGAAAACGGATATACTTACATGAATGACTTTGCGGTTATGATTGCCAAAAAAGCAGTAAACAGTTTTGTGAGAGTGCCGTTTACAAATATAAAAGAAGACCTTTTCCTGAGAGAGTTGTTGGATTCTCTTGCCCTCAGTGGTATTGCAAATGAAGTGGCGGGAGGAAGCGCACCGACTAGCGGAAGTGAGCATTTAATTTCCCACGCACTTGATAAAATGTTAGAGACACCACAGCTTCATGGAATACAGGTTGGCGTTGCTACGTATATTATGAGTGTGGTGCAGGATCACAGATATGTGAGAGTGGATACAATATTTAAGGATACGGGATTCTGGGAGTATGTAGAGACTTTGAATCTTAATGTTGAAGATTATGAGAAGGCCATTGATATGGCTCCTTCCATCAAACCTTTTAGACACACATATCTCCATGAAGAAAAATACAGACAAAAAGCAAAAGAAGTTCTGCGCAATGATGAGCGGATGAAGAAAGTATTTCATCTTGATTAAAAAGGGAAATGTTAATTGTAGTATAGCTGGAAAGAGGTGGTTGAATGAAATTAACTTTTATCGGAGCTGACCACGAGGTTACAGGAAGTTGTCATTACATTGAAGTGGGGAACAAAAAGATTCTTGTTGATTGTGGTATGGAACAGGGAAAAGACATCTATGTGAATCAGGATATACCCGTTCCGCCGGGAGAATTGGATTATATTTTTGTGACTCATGCCCACATTGATCATACGGGGCTGATTCCCCTTATGGTTGTAAGAGGATTTAAAGGTCAGATATTTGCCACAAAGGCAACAGTTGATCTTTGTAACATTATGCTTCGTGATTCCGCACACATTCAGGAATTTGAAGCAGAATGGAAAAACAGAAAAGCAAAAAGAGCTGCAAAAGAAATGTACGAACCTTTGTATAAAGTACAGGATGCTATAGATGCATGCAGTCTTATGGTACCTTTGGAGTATGACAAAGAAGTTAAAATATGTGACGAAATCAGTGTGAAATTTGTAGATGTAGGACATCTTCTCGGTTCTGCGTGTATAAAGATGACTCTCACAGAAGGCAAAGTCAACAAGACGATTGCTTTCTCAGGAGATGTGGGAAATATCAACAAGCCTATTATCAAGGATCCGGCTTCCATTGATGAAGCTGACTATGTATTGATTGAATCCACTTACGGAGACAGGCTTCACGGTGAGAGACCGGACTATGTTGGAAATATGGCACAAATTCTGAATGATACATTTGCAAGAGGCGGAAACGTAGTAATACCTTCATTTGCTGTGGGACGAACTCAGGAGATGCTGTATTTTCTGCGTATCATTAAAGAGGAGAAGAGAGTAACTTCTTATCCGGATTTTGATGTTTATGTAGATAGCCCGTTAGCGGTTGAGGCAACAAATATATTTAATGAGCACCTGTCAGACTGCTTTGATGACGAGACAAAAGCGATGATAGAAAAGGGCATCAATCCTTTGAGATTTCCGGGATTAAAAGTGTCTGTCACAAGCAATGACTCAGTTGCAATTAATGAGGACAATAGGCCAAAGGTGATATTATCAGCATCAGGAATGTGTGAGGCCGGTCGAATAAGACATCATCTCAAACATAATCTGTGGAAACCGGAGAATACTATTCTCTTTGTTGGATATCAGGCCATTGGAACTACAGGTAGAGTTATTCTTGATGGAGCAGAGACAGTAAAATTGTTCGGAGAAGAGATTGCAGTTAAGGCTGAAATAAAAACACTGAAAGGTGTCAGTGGACATGCTGATCAGGAAGGGCTTATCAACTGGCTCAAGGGAATGAAAAATATGCCCGAAAAGGTTTTTGTTGTACATGGCGAGGATACAGTGTGCGATTATTTTGCACAGCTGCTGGAAAATGAATACGGATACAGCACCTATGCACCGTTTAGCGGAACAACATTTGATCTTGCAACAGGCTGTATTGTCGAGAGGGTTGCACCTGTCAGAATTCAGCACACTCAGCAGGCAAGACGCCATACAGGAGTATATGATAAACTTGTTGCGGCAGGACAGAGACTTATGGCTGTTATTAAGAGAAATGAGGGCGGAGCAAATAAAGATCTGGCTAAGTTTACCAATCAGATAAATGCCCTTTGCGACAAGTGGGATATGTAAACTATTGCAGGTATAAATTTGACTAATAGTCACTAATAAACGCATAAATTTGAACTCTAAAAACGATTGTATTTGTAAAAAATGAATAAAACAATTGAGGAGAAAGCGACTTTTTGAAGAAAAAAGTCGCTTTCTTGTGCAAGATGTCAACAGAAAAATGTCTTTTTTGTATGGTTTTTATACAAGTTGACTAAAAAATGATACCCTAAAATAAAAAATGGATACTACTATCACCCCCTATAATTAGATATAATTCATTCATGTATTACTGGGCGGTGAGTAAACGTCCGGAAGAGAAGGAGGATTATTCATGAGAATTAAAAAATTATTAGCACTCTCATTAGCTGGTATTATGGCTACAGGACTTGTTGGCTGTACAGGATCAGATTCAAAGAGTGGAAGCAGCTCAAAAGTTGACAAAGACACATTGGTAGTTTGGACTTTAGCAAAGGACTTACAGACATTCGGTGAACACTATGAGGAGAAGACTGGCAAGAAAGTTAAAGTTACAGTTATCGAGCCGGCTGATTATCCTACAAAGGTTGCTACAGCACTTGACGGTGGTGACAAATCAGTAGATATCATCGTTGGTGAGCCACAGATGCTTAAGAACTTCTACGAAGCAGGATACTTTGCAGATCTTGATGCTTTAGGAGCAAAAGATTACGAGGGAAAGATTGTTGATTACGTTTGGAAAGTTGGACAGTCAGATGATGGTGTTCAGAGAGCAATCTCTTACCAGATTACACCAGCAGGATTCTACTACAGAAGAGATATCGCTAAAGAAGTATTCGGAACAGAAGATCCAGCAGAAGTTGGTAAGTTATTCGAATCATATGACAAGATTCTTGAGACAGCTGAAACACTTAAGAAAGCTGGATACAAGATTTTCGCTTCTGATGCTGAAACATCATACTTCTCAGGTGACGAACCATGGGTTGTAGATGGTAAGTTAAATGTATCACAGGCAAGAAAAGATTACATGGATCTTTGTATTAAATTATATCAGAATGACTACACAGCATTCGCAGCACAGTGGGCAGCTCCTTGGTTACAGGGTATGAGTGGTGAGATTCCACAGCTTACAGCTGACACAATGTGGGGTGTTGGTGAAGAAGGTGACGTTTGGGATGCAGACAAGTTTGCAGAAGCAACAAAAGACCTTCCAAAGACACAGGTATTCGCATACGGACTTCCAGCTTGGGGTGTTCTTACAATGAAAGACAACGTTGGTGAGACATCTGGTAAGTGGGGCGTTTGTTCAGGACCTGCTTCAGGATTCGGTGGTGGTACATTCATCGGTATCAGCGCACTTTCAACAAAGAAAGAAGCAGCTTGGGATTTTGTTAAGTTCTGTACATTAGATCCAGAAACAGCTGATTGGTGGATTGAGACATCACAGGGTGATACAGTATCATTAATCGAAGCTCTTAACAAACATGCAGAAGACGAGAACGCAATTTACGGCGGACAGAAGCTTTACAAGTTCTGGCTTGAGCAGGCTGAAAAGATTGATTACTCTAAGGTTACACAGTATGATACAATCATCGGTGATGCTTGGGGAGCAGCAATCTCAGCTATTAAGACAGGCGAGAAAGATAAAGATGCAGCTATCGAAGAATTCTACACAGCAGTATCTTCAGCTTACCCAGATTTAGTAATCGAAAAATAATTAAAAGATAATTATTATAAAAATATAAGGGTGAAGGGGTTGAACCCTTCGCCCTTTTTTTGAAAGGAGTCATCAATGGCAAAAGCAAAAAAAGAAAGTGCGCCAAAAACTGTTGAAGTTAAATACAATGATGGAACAGTAGTCACTGTTGATCCGTCCAAAAAGGGTAAACTGAGCAAAAGAGAATCTACAGGATACGCATTTATCATTCCATATGTTATTGCGTTCTGTGTGTTTAGTGTTTATCCAGTATTTAAAACTTTATATCTTAGTTTTACACAGTATAAGGGTGGTATTGGTATAAAACCTCAATGGGTTGGATTAGCTAAATATGATCTTACAATTCATGATCCTCTTTTTTGGAAATCATTAGTCAACACAGTTAGAATATGGGGAGTAAATATTGTACTCCAGTTAGGTTTGGCATTTTTACTTACTATCGTATTTATTGATATAAAGTATAAAGTAAAAGGACTTGCGGTATATAGAGCTATTTATTATTTACCAAATATTATTGCCGCAACATCAATAGCGTTTATGTTCTCTTCATTGCTTGATCCGAACTATGGAACATTTAATCAGATTTTAACATCACTTAGAAATTTCTGGGTGGTTATTTATAATCACATTCCGTTTATTCACGATATTATGCATGAAAGTGGAGGCGTTACTGTTAGATTGTTTGATTATATGAGACCTCATGCTGTACGAACAGAATGGCTTGGTAGTTCAAAATACTGTGCCTCAACTATAGGTGTTATTCAGGCATGGATGTGGTTTGGTAACTCGTTTATTATGCTTATGGCCGGTGTTATGGGTATATCTTCAGATTATTATGAAGCTTCTTCGATTGACGGAGCAGGAAGATGGAAACAGTTTACTAAGATTACACTTCCACTTCTCAAACCAATTATGTTATACGTAGGTGTTACATCATTAATCGGTGGATTACAGATGTTCGATTTACCACAGATTATGATTACGAAGACAACAGCATCATATATGTCAATCAGAACTGTTATTATGTATTTGTATCAGTTTGGTTTCGGACAAAATAAGGATGTTGGTAGAGCAGCGGCAATAGCCTATGTATTGTTCTTTATTATTCTTATATTCTCGTTGATGCAGTTTATTGCGATGCGAAGTGAGGAGGATTAGAAGATGGCAGATAATAACGTTAATTTAGAAAAAAACAATACACAGGGCGAAGTGGATTTGAAAAAACACAAAGCGCCTATGACCGGTGCAAGGGCGTTCTATTTATTCAAAAAAGGACTTTTGTACGCATGTATTACCTTGCTGGCAGGCGTGTGTTTAGTACCTTTTTATCTTACAATTATTAATGCAACCAGAAGTGGTAAAGAGATTATGACATCTTTTACATTCTTCCCTGGAGATCAGTTTATGACTAACTGGAATACACTTTTCAATTCCATCAACTTATTCAGAGGTATGTGGAATTCGTTACTGATTGCATTACCGGCAACTCTTTTATCAGCATACTTTTCATCAATTACAGCTTATGCATTAGCTATTTACAAGTTCAAACTCAGAGGACCTGTATTTACTATCACAGTTGTATTTATGATGATTCCTGGTCAGCTTAGTTTGATTGGTTTCTATCAGTTATGTAAGGAATTGGGAATGATAGATACTTACTGGCCACTTATTCTTCCTGCTATTTCAGCTCCGGGAGCAGTATTCTTCTTGAGACAGTATGTATTGTCTATACTTCCAAGAACATTACTTGAAGCAGCAAGAATTGACGGTGGTTCTGAGATGTATATTTTCCATAGAATAGTTCTTCCTCTTATGGGACCGGGTATTGCAACAATGGCTATTGGTGGTTTCATCGGAAGTTGGAACAACTACCTCATGCCACTTATTTTGCTTACAACAGATTCGAAGTTTACATTGCCTCTTTTGATGTCTACTTTGAACGATGCTACTGACGTAGCAAAGAGTCAGGGTTCGATTTATATGGGTGTTGCAGTTTCAGTTGTACCTATTATCATCGTATTCTGCTTCTGTTCAAAATACATTATCGGAAGTATCACAGCAGGTGGTGTAAAAGAATAATTAAGTGTTTTATTACTCATTGACTTGAGTTTTAAATTATACGAATATATAATAAAAGGGTTGTTACACTAAGAAAGTAGTGCGACGACCCTTTTTATAATATTATTAACTGTTTATGAGGATTTTAGGAATGAATAATTATTTTGAAGTAACAGCAAAAATATGGAGTATGTTTTTACTCAGTATAATATATGTTGTATGCTGTATTCCAATATTCACTATAGGAGCGGCAACAACTGCATACTGTTACATGCTTTTTAGATTCAAAGACAAAAGAGAGGGAAGAGTGATTGAAAATTATTTCATTTCATTTAAGAAGGAATTTGTTCAGTCTACAAAAGTGTGGGGGATAATGATGGTTGCGCTGGTAATTCTGTATTTTGATTCAGTTCTCTCATCTAATTTGGTTCTTGAAAGCAACGGAAAGTTAGCAATGTTATATCCTATGTATTATCTGCTATTGTTTTTGGTGATGGCAGTTCTGATATATGTATTTGCATATATGGCAAGATTCAAAGATGGTGTGATAAAGTCTCTCAAGAATTCATTCTTGATTGCGACAAGACATTTGGGATATACAATAACAATTATGCTTATTGATTATTTGATAATAAAAGTAGGACTTGATTATTTCCTCCCGGTTACAATAATAACACCACTATTAATAGGATGGGTAAATGTATCTCTATTGAATATTATCTTAAAAAAATATGAATCATAACAAAAAAAGAATCATAATAAAATGCACTTTTAATAATTCTTCATCTTACGATGGATTGGAGAACTGTTGAAAGTGCATTTTAATTTTTTTATATCTTTTATTGCGATTTTACGTATGTCAATTGATTGCTATTTCTTGAATGGCTCAATTATAGTGTCGGTAAAAATCTTTGGCTCTTTTAATCTGTCGAAATAAGTGTACATTTTCTGAACACTTCTCTCCAAAAAGAAGTAGTGTCTTACATAGAATCCCAGTAATATTAATGAGCCTAAAATGAAAATAAAAAAGAAAACGTTAAAAATAAAAAAGTTTGCAACCAGTGATATGACACTAATCAATGCAAAGGTTATTGTGACAATCAGGTGAATTAGTCTTTCACGCTGATAAAAATCCAGCTGGATAAGATAATTTGATATAAAAGATTCTTTCTCTTCTTCTGACATGGGAGAAGAAGTCACTTCGTCTAAATAATTTAAATAGTTAATTACTCTTTGTCTCATTTCGTTCCTCCGTTCCCTTCTATAGAATAATCTATACAAGAATAGTCTATACAAGAATAATTTATACAAGAATAATCTGCATAAGAATATCAGTGAAATTTTGAAAAGTCTTATGGGAATATATATATTATTATAATAAATATAGCGTATAAATAAAAGAAAAAATAACTGTTTGAATGGAAAACGAAAATAGAAAACTAATGATAAATAAACAAGGCGGAAATGTATTTGTGTAAAGGGATGAAATATTATTGTTTAAAATTAAATAGGTTTCCGCCTTGTGTTAAATGTGGATATTCACTTCCTTTCCTCTTATATTTTTGAAAAATATCTATAACTTAAATGCAATGAAATAATAGCAGATTCAAAGTCAAAAAAATAAAATCGGGAACGAATGGTGTTATTTTTGGAACGAACGGAATTATTATTGTGAGAAATATTAATCTAAGAAATATTAATCTGAGAAATATTAATCTTTAAGTCATAAAAACAAGAATACATAAAAATATGAAAAAACTTGCCAATTTTAGAAAACTAAAAAACAACTACAGTCATTTATTTAATTTTATATCAAGTTTATAATTAACTCGAAATGTAAAAATTTGACCGGTTTATCTGAGTGATAGAATACTACTGTAAATGAGCAGCAAAGTAAAAAATTGGACAAATTGCGTTAGACTAAAAAATGCCATATAGGAGGGTTTATGAAGTACGGACATTTTGACAACGAGAAAAAAGAATATGTGATAGACAGAGTGGATCTGCCAACATCTTGGACTAACTACCTTGGTGTAAAAGATACATGTGTAGTTATCAATCACACAGCAGGAGGATATATGTTTTATCAGACTCCTGAGTATCACAGAGTAACAAGATTCAGAGGTAATTCAGTACCTATGGACAGACCGGGACACTATGTTTATATCAGAGATAATGACAACGGAGATTACTTCAGTGTGTCATGGCAACCTGTAGGCAAGCCGCTTGACAAGGCAAACTACAAGTGCAGACACGGACTATCTTATTCAGTATATGAATGTGAATATGACAATATCAAAGCAAGCCAGAAGATGTCAGTTCCTATGGATGATGACGTTGAGCTTTGGGATGTAGTCATTAAAAATACAGATAACAGACCTAGGAATTTAAGTGTATTCTCTTATTGTGAATTTTCCTTCCACCATATCATGATTGACAATCAGAATTTCCAGATGAGCTTATACTGTGCGGGATCATCTTACGAAGATGGAATTATCGAACACGATTTGTTTTATGAAGAGTTCGGATATCAGTATTTTGCCTCTAACTTCGAACCTGATGGATTTGATTGCCTTCGAGACAAGTTCTTAGGTCTTTATCATACGGAGGACAACCCGGTGGCTGTTATTAATGGACAGTGTAGTGGATCGTATGAAAAAGGAAACAACCACTGTGGTTCTCTTCAAAAGAATATTGTTTTACAGCCGGGCGAGGAAGTAAGACTTATTTTCATGCTTGGTGAAGGAAACAGAGAACAGGGCAAAAAGATTAGAGAAAAATACAGCAACTTTGATGTTGTTGATGCTTCATATAAGCAGCTTGCAGATTATTGGGATGACAAGATGTCAAGACTTCAGATCAACACTCCAAATGAAGGTATGAATACAATGATTAACATTTGGAACTTATACCAGTCAGAAGTAAATATCATGTTCTCAAGATTTGCATCTTTCATCGAAGTTGGTGGAAGAACAGGACTCGGATACAGAGATACAGCGCAGGATTCAATGACTATTCCTCATTCAAATCCTGACAAGTGTAGAGAGAGAATCGAGCAGCTTCTTAAAGGACTTACTTCTATGGGTTACGGTCTTCATCTTTTCTCACCTGAATGGTTTGAAGAAAAGAAAGAAGAAAAAGAGCCATTCAAGTCACCTACTGTTATTCCGGGAATCAATAAAGCAGATATTATCCACGGAATCGAAGATGCATGTTCAGACGATGCACTTTGGCTTGTACCGTCAATTGTTGAATATATCAAAGAGACAGGTGATATCTCATTTGCTGACATGGAGATAACATATGCAAACGGTGGAAAAGATACAGTATATGACCATATGAAATCTATCCTTGATTTCTCAGCAAAAGAAGTTGGTAACACAGGAATCTGTAAGGGACTTCGTGCTGACTGGAATGACTGCCTTAACCTTGGAGGAGGAGAGAGTGCGTTGGTTTCATTCCTTCACTTCTGGGCAATTAATAACTTCCTTGAACTTGCAAGATATCTCGGAAGAGAGGCAGATATTGAAAAATATACAGAGATGGCAGCAACAGTTAAGGCTGTTTGTGATAAAGAACTCTGGGATGGCGACTGGTATATCAGAGGTATCACAAAGAATGGTAAGAAGATTGGTACAAAGAACGATGTTGAAGGTAAGGTTCATCTTGAGAGTAACAGCTGGGCTGTATTATCAGGAGCTTCTGGTCAGGAGAACGGTATCAAGGCTATGGACAGCGTAAAGGAATATCTAGCTACTCCATACGGTATCATGCTTAACGCACCTTCGTACACAGTGCCTGATGATGACATTGGATTTGTAACAAGAGTATACCCTGGTGTTAAGGAAAACGGAGCTATCTTCTCACATCCAAACCCATGGGCGTGGGCTGCTGAGTGTATTCTCGGACGTGGTGACAGAGCTATGGAATATTACAATTCCCTCTGCCCATACAATCAGAATGACATGATTGAAATCAGAGAATCAGAGCCATATTCATATTGCCAGTTCATTATGGGTAAGGATCACACGGCATACGGAAGAGCAAGACATCCGTTTATGACAGGTTCAGGCGGTTGGTCATACTTCTCAGCTACAAGATATATGCTTGGAATCAGACCTGATTTTGATGAATTAAAGATTAATCCGTGTATTCCTGCTGACTGGAAAGAATTTTCAGCTGTAAGAAAATGGAGAGGCGCAGAATATGACATCTTCGTATCAAATCCTGACGGAGTTATGAAGGGCGTTAAGGAAATCAAAGTAAACGGCGAAGTTGTTGACAAGATTCCTGTAATGGGAGAAGGAACAGTCAACAAAGTTGAGATTACTTTGGGATAAAGGAAATAAATAAGATACAAATAAGTTATAAGAGATAAAATAATAACTAAGAATACAAAACAAGAGTATGCTGAACAGAAAAATGCAAAAAAGTATACAAAAAGTATGCTGAACAGAAAAATGCAAAAAAAAGTATACAAAAATTATGCTGAACAGAAAAATGCAAAAAAAGTATACAAGAAGTATGCGAAATAATGAAGGGAAAAACTGTTGATGATTTGTACCTGGGGTAATGCCCTCCTTCATATACATTGCCTACTCACAAAATGATTCCCCGATCATGAGAACAGGTGCAAAAGGAAAAAAGGATACAGTAATGAATAGGTCGTAAACTTATGTTTCGACCCCGGTCCGGGGGCGGCACCCCCGGGCTGAACAAAGAAATTGTTCTTGAATACGACAATGAATTGTAGGGCAATAATAATTGCTCTTAATATAAAAAATAATTGAAAGGACAGGTGTAACAATGATTAATTTTGGTACAGGCGGATGGAGAGCCGTAATAGGTGATGAATTTACTAAGGCAAACATTAAACTTCTTGCAAAAGCAATGTGCGACAAGATGAAAGCCGAAGGAAAGACAGACAAAGGCATTATTTTGGGATATGATAAGAGATTCTTATCAAAAGAGGCAATGCAGTGGTCAGGACAGGTATTTGCTGCAGAGGGAATTAAGGCATATCTCGTTAATAAATCAGCTCCTACACCACTCATTATGTTCTATGTAGAAAAGAATGAACTTCCATATGGAATGATGGTTACAGCCAGCCACAACCCTGCAATATATAATGGTATAAAGGTATTTACATACGGCGGAAGAGACGCTGATGAGACTCAGACAAAAGATATTGAGGCTTACGCAGCTAAGATTGAAGGTCAGGAGATTCCTGAAATGGATTATGATGAGGCCGTTGCAAAAGGACTTATCGAAGAGATTTATCCATTGAACGGATACCTTGACAATATTATTGCTGCTGTAAATATGCAGGCAATAAGAGATGCAAATTTGAGAGTTGCACTTGATCCTATGTACGGTGTTTCAGAGATACCGTTAAAGACACTCCTTCTTACAGCAAGATGTGACGTTGAGACAATTAATGACAGACATGACACACTTTTTGGAGGAAAACTTCCTTCACCTTCTGCATCAACACTTAGAGCTCTTATCACAAGAGTTATTGATTATAAGTTTGATATAGGTATTGCTACTGACGGAGACGCCGACAGAATCGGTGTTATTGATGATACTGGAAGATTCCTTCATCCAAATGATATTTTAGTATTGTTATATTACTATCTTGTTAAGTACAAAGGATGGCATGGGGCAGTTGTAAGAAATGTTGCTACAACTCATATGCTTGACAAAGTTGCCGAGAAGTTTGGAGAAAAGTGTTATGAAGTTCCTGTTGGATTCAAACACATTTCAGCTAAGATGACAGAAGTTGACGCTGTTATCGGTGGAGAATCATCAGGCGGTCTTACAGTTAGAGGCCACATCAACGGAAAAGACGGTATTTATGCCGCAATGCTCCTTATCGAGATGATAGCCGTTACAGGAAGAAAGATTTCTGAGATTTACAAAGATATTGAAGCTGAATGCGGAAGCATCCACATGGAAGAGAGAGACTTCAAATTCAGTGCTCAGAAGAAGATTGAAATGAACAAGATGCTCATGGAAGAAAAGAAACTTCCTGAACTTCCATTTGAAATTGAAAAGGTATCATATATGGATGGTTGCAAGGTTTACTTCAAAAATGGAGGATGGGTAATCGGAAGGTTCTCAGGAACAGAGCCACTTATCAGAGTATTCTGTGAAATGCCAGAAAAAGAAGATGCAGTCAAAGTATGCGAAATCTTTGAAGATTTCCTTGGGTTGAAATAACTAATTAGAATATCTTAATGCATGTCGCTGGCGAATGTATTTGATATAAACAATAACGGAGAAGTACAATTTAGAACTTAAAGAACAGTATTGGGGAAAAGATACGGACAAAGGGAATTTGTTTTAAAACGGATTTTGCCGTTTGAGACAATGAAAAATGAAAGGTTAAGATATTTAGATTAAAAGTACTTGATGTTTTTGTGATAACACCCTAAAATTCTTTATAGAGATGTTTTGTTTTACGACCAAAGAACAAAACGAAAGTGATCGAGATTATAATACTTTATTAAGAAATAGGGGAAAGAACGATGGATAATGTAAAAAAGAATAAGAAAACAAAGATTATGTCGAAGCTAAAGAATGTGAGAGTGATTAAAGAGTCGGACCTCACATCCGGAATGATAAGAGTGATTATGATATGTTGGCTTATTCCTTACCTTACACTATCTATCGTTCTTTTTTATTCTGCAGAAACAAAAACAAGAAAACAGATAGAAGATACAGTAAGAACATCCTTAGAGAGTTGTCTTGATATGAGTATGCTCAATATTAGCACTGCAGTCCAAAGCTCTAAGAAAGCATCTTATGATGGAGTATTAAAAAAGAATTATGAGGAAATGCACGTTAGTGAAAGAGGTTATTCTCTGGAAGAACTGAACTATTATAGCAATTATATTGATTCGGAATACAGGTATAGCGAATTGTTCTCTGCCACAATGCTTCTTATGGAATCAAACCAGACAACTGAGATTCCATACATTGTCAGTTCTCTTGGAAATGGAAGTTACAATTCAAATATTGCAGCATTCAAACTGGTTTCAAAACCAAAGATAGAGGAAGTTGCAAAAAATCTGGATACGGGTAATTGCCTTGTTCCGACGGATGGAAGGCTGTATCTTGTTAGAAATCTGCTTACCAACAAGTATTTTCCTTTTGCAACACTCGTTAATGAAATAAATATTGACTATGTTTTTGAAAGTTTTAAGAATTCGGTGTGGTATCAGGATGGTTGCATATTTGCTGACGGAATACAGGTGACAAAGGCGGATGACGAGAGTGTTAATACCGATTTGACAGATTATTACAATAATATTTATCGTCAAAACAAAATTACGGATCAGACCGGTACATATTATGACAGAGCTTATAATATTGCATATGCAGTAATTAACTATGGAGATAATCAGATTGTAATGCTTGAGACCCTTGACAAAGTGGGAATTATGAATGAGAGAAATTCGGTAATATATGCATATATTATTATTCTTATATTACTAATTCCGTTATTGTTTGCAACATTCTATTATTTCTATGTTCACATCAGTAATCCGATTTCGGATCTGATGTATGCTTCCGAAAGAATAGAAAAGGGTCAATATGGTTATAAGATTGCACAATTTTCAAAGAACAGGGAATTCGGAAGACTTGTTGATACATTCAATCATATGTCTACAAGTCTTGAGGAATCATTTAACAAAATATATGCTGAGGAAATAGCAGTCAGAGATGCCAATATGAAGGCATTACAATCGCAGATTAATCCACACTTCCTCAATAATACTCTTGAGATAATCAACTGGAAAGCCAGAATGGCAGGTAACGATGATGTTAGCGGTATGATTGAGTCTCTCGGAGTAATGATGGAAGCTACCATGAACAGAAACAATGAATCCGTAATATCTCTTTCAGAGGAACTGAATTATGTTGATGCATATCTGTATATCATAAAGCAGCGATTTGGAGATAAGTTCCAATTTGAAAAAGAGATAGACGAAAATCTGCTTAATGTAAAGATTCCAAGGCTTATCATTCAGCCTATAGTTGAAAACAGTGTTGATCATGGTGGAGATTTGCACGGTTACAGAAAAGGAAAGTTACGAATATTTAAAGATAACAAAGGCTTTCATATAGTAGTTGAAAACAACGGAAATCTGGATGAGGCTAATAAGGCAAAGATTGAAAGTCTCCTGAATGACGAGCGTGTTACAGATACAAAACATACCAATATTGGAATTAGAAATGTTCACCTCAGACTGAAACTGACATACGGAGAAAAGAGTGGTTTATCGATTTACAGTCCAAAAGAAGGAATTGTTGTGAGCGAAATATTGATAGTTGGGAATGTGTAATATTAAGATGTGCATTAATTAAAAGCATATGACTCCAGTCTCTAAACAAGGGCGAAAGAGAGCCAAAATTGTTGAAAATATTACTCAAGAATGAGTGTCAAAATTTTGCTGGTTATGGAACAAAAACCAATAAAATTAAAAAAAACCAACAAAATGCAAAAATGAACTGAAAAATTGAAAATATTAGTATCAAAATTAGCTAAAAACACCAATAAGATTCATTCACTTATTGGTGTTTTTGTCATAGAATGTACTTGTAAATAAGAGGTTCGGCAAATAAAAAAATGAAAGAGAAAAGCCAAACTAAATTTAGAAGGTAATGTAGGAGGAAATCTAAATGAGAAAAGCATTAGCATTAGGACTTGTTGGTGCATTAGCAGCAACATCATTAGTTGGATGTACAGGCTCATCTGACAACACAGCTTCAAATAGCGGAGCTGATAATAAGGATGGCAAAGGCGTAACAATCAAAGTAGTTACAACATATGCAGGTGAAGATTCAAATGCACAGAACTACAAAGATGCAGTTGCAGCTTGGGAGAAAAAAACAGGAAACAAAGTTGATGATCAGTCAGCAACATCTGACGAAACATTTAAGGCAAGAGTAATCACAGACTTCCAGACAGGTTCTGAACCAGATGTATTATTCTACTTCAATGGTGTAGATTCAAACGATTTCGTTGAACAGAAGAAAGTTGTTTCAATTGATGATATCAGAGCAAAATATCCTGAATATGCATCAAACATGAAAGAAGATTTACTTACAGCTTCTCCATTAGACGGAGTTAAGTATTCAGTACCGGTTAACGGATACTGGGAAGGTTTATTCGTAAACAAAGAAGTTCTTGAAAAAGCAGGAGTTGAAGTTCCAACATCTGAGACAACTTGGGAAGAGTTCCTTGCAATGTGTCAGACAATCAAAGATAAAGGATTCACACCAATCGCTGCTTCACTTCAGGAAGTACCACACTACTGGTTCGAGTACACAATCTTCAACCATAGAAGTGTAGCTACACACAACGCTTTACCGGGAGCTGCTGATGATGAGCAGGGTAAGGCATGGGCAGCAGGTCTTGATGACATCACAACTCTCTACGAAAAAGGATTTTTCCCAGAGAATACACTTACAGCTAAAGACGAAGAGACATTCCAGTACTTTGTACAGGATAAGGCAGCATTCCTTATCGACGGATCTTGGAAGATCGGTGGTATCAAAGAAGCTGTAAATGATATTGATAACTACACAGTAACATATGTACCTGGTATGGCTGACAGAAAGACAACAGACATCATCGGTGGTATCTCTTCAGGATACTTCATCACAAAGAAGGGTTGGGATGATGCAGCTAAACAGGCAGCACTTGTTGACTTTGTTGAATATATGACAAGCGATGAAGTTGTTTCTAAGTTCGCAGGAACATCTGTAACAGCATTAAAGAAAGGTTGTTCAGTAGATGCTTCTACACTTACAGCACTTGAGAATGACGCAATCAAATTCTGTGCCGGAACATCAGGAATCGCAGGAGCAGTTGAAGATAACTTAACACCAGACGAAAGAACACCAATCTTCGGTGAGATGGCTAAGATCGTTAAGAAAGATAAGACATCTTCAGACGCAGTTAAGGAAGTATTAGATATCGTTGCAGATAGAGATTGATAATATTTACTTATAAATTAAATTAGCAAGTACACCTCGTCGTACTTGAAAAGTCTTTTGAGTGACCCGTCAGTTTTTCTGATTTCTCCTGGGTCACTCAAGAAAAGACATGAGGTTATCCAATACAAAATAATAGGGGTTGTTGCATAGCAGCAGCCCCATTATTATAGGAAAAATGGGGTATTTTTCCTTGAAAATAGCAAAAAAATTGAAAGATGTGAGGCGGCAAAAATGGATGCAAAAATCTATAAAAGTAAAAAATATATAGCATTTTTTCTGATTCCTGCATTTCTGTTCATGGCAGTATATCTTTACTATCCATTTATTCAGAATATTTTAATCAGTTTTCAGAAAATCAAACTTCTAGGAACACCAAGTAAAGGATTATTAGATCCGGTTTACAAGAATTATTTAAAGATGTTCGAAGAAATCTGGAAAGACGGAAAGTTCAATACGACATCTAACCTTTTTATATCTCTTAAGAATACAATAATTACAATCGCAGCAACAATGATAGGACAGGTAGGACTTGCACTTTTACTTTCTTTATTAATTAGCAATATCAAGAAGGGTGCAGGATTCTTCAGAGTAGTATTCTTCTTCCCAATCGTTGTATCTGCTACAGCTTTAGGTTTGTTATTCAACCTTTTATTCTTATATGATGGTGGAATGATTAACCAGTTGTTAATGCACTTGGGCATTATTCATGACAACTTTGACTGGAAAGCTCAGGTTCCGATATTTACAATGTTGACACCGGTTATCTGGCAGTATGTAGGTTTCTACTTCGTAATCCTGCTCACTGGTATTAGCGGAATATCAGAAGAATTATATGAAGCAGCTTCAATTGACGGAGCTACAAAATTCCAGAGTGTAAAATATATCACTCTTCCATTACTTAAAAACAGCATAAGCACTTGTGTAATCCTTGCAGTTACAGGTGCACTCAAAGTATTCGACCTTCCATGGACAATGTTCCCTAAGGGAATGTCAGGAACATGGTTGACCGGTACATATATGTACGAAAGATCGCAGGCAAATGTAAGTTACTCAGCAGCAATTTCTATTCTTATAGTTGTTCTCGGAGTTGTACTTTCAGCCGTTGTAAATAGATTATTTAAGACAGATGATGATTTAGATATGTAGGAGGGAGGAAAAAATGAAAGAAAAGTTTAAAATATCTCAGGTATTTATTTATGCATTCCTTATTTTTTGGTCATTGACAACAATATTCCCTCTTGTATGGTCATTTATGAATTCATTCAAGAACAAGAAGGAAATCGTGAAAAACTCATTTTCACTTCCTTTAGGAGAGTTGTTCTCAATTGAAAATTACACAAAGATTTTTGAAAATTACGATATCTTAGGTGCTTACAGAAACAGTATTATTATTTCAACTTCAGTTGCATTGTTTGTTATTTTGTTTGCAGGTATGGCAGCATACATTCTTGCAAGATACAATTTTGTTGGTAAGGGAATCTTAACAGCTCTCTTATATGCAGGTATGATGTTCCCAATCTACTCAACAATTATTCCAATGTACAAGTTGCAGGTAGATTTAGGACTTGTAAACAACTACAAAGTAACTAATCCTACAGCGCAGTTGGCACTTACACTTATCGCAGTTATTCTTCCACAGATTGCAGGAAATTTATCATTTGCTATAATAGTGTTAATGAGTTATATAAAGGGATTACCTGTAGAATTGGAAGAAGCAGCATATATGGAAGGATGTAACATCTTCCAGATTTTCTTTAAGGTTATCTTACCACTTAGTAAACCTTCATTTGTAACTGTTGGTATATTCGGATTCCTTTGGAGTTATAACGATTTGTTCACACAGATGTTCTTCCTGAGAACTCCGGAAAAATATGCCATTACAGTTCTTCTTAATAACATTTCATCAAGAGAAGGTACTAACTATGGTATGATGATGGCTTCAGTTTCACTTATCGTAATACCGGTTATTATTGTTTACCTCTGCTTACAGAAGTACATTATTAAAGGTATGGTAGTTGGAGCTGTCAAGGGTTAATGAAGACTTATTGAAGGCTACAGGCAACGCATGAGCAAAGGAGAAGCAAATGTATAAAGTTGTTATTGTTGATGATGAACCAATCATCGTAGAAGGATTAAAAACAGGTATTAATTGGGAAAACTGGAACTGCAATATCGCAGGAACAGCAAGCAACGGTCTTGAAGGACTGGAACTTGTAAGAGAATTAAAACCTAACATGTTATTTTCAGACATATCCATGACTAATATGGATGGTCTGGCTATGGTTGCAGCTATCAAATCTGAATATCCGGATATTGAAGTTTGTCTCCTCACAGGATTTAGAAATTTTGAGTATGCTCAACAGGCTATAAAACTTGGAGTTACAAGATTTTTGTTGAAGCCATCCAAGATAGACGAGATAGAAGAAGCGATTGATGCAATGACAAAAAATTTGATGCAAAAGGGTCAGACAGGAGAGAATCGTAAAGATGATCTTTGGAATATGGATGATCCTGTGGAAAAGTATATCTATGAAGCATTTGCGGAAAACAGACCAAAACCGGAGTCTGATGAGGAAGCTTACAATTTTACTGATGCCAATTACTATGTGATCAAGACTGCATTAAAGTATATGTGTAATAACTATGCTAGTAAAATGAGTCTTATGGATGTAGCTGAGCAGTGTTACATCAGTAACTGGCATTTGAGCAAGCTGCTCAATCAATATACGGGGAAGGGGTTTTTTGAAATAATAAATGTAATAAGAATAGATAAAGCAAAAGAATTGCTCAAAACATCCACACTCAAAGTTCAGGAAATATCTGAGCAGATTGGATTCCAGGATGTTACACATTTTTCAAGAATTTTCAAGAATCATGTAGGACTTTCACCAAAAGACTACAGAGCAAAAGAAGATTAATCAAAAAATTGAAAGATTGTGAATGGATATTAAGTTGAAACAGAGAAATATTGATTGAGTTAGGATTGAAAAGGGCAAGGATTATTAGAAAGGAATAAGAAAATGCGAATCATTAAAGCAGAAGATTACAATTCTATGAGCAGAATGGCTGCAAATATTATTTCTGCCCAAATTATCATGAAACCAAAATGTGTGTTGGGGCTTGCAACAGGTTCGACACCACTTGGAACATATGCACAGCTGATAGACTGGTACAACAAAGGAGATCTTGATTTTTCAGAAGTTACATCAATCAACCTTGATGAGTACAAAGGATTATCTCCTGAAAACGATCAGAGTTACAGATATTTTATGAATAAGAACTTATTCGATCATATCAATATAGACAAGAGCAGAACATTTGTACCTGACGGACTTGAGATGGATTCAGAAAAGGCATGTGCAGACTACAATGCTATCATAAGAAATAGTGGCGGAGTTGATTTGCAGTTGTTAGGACTAGGAAATAATGGTCATATAGGCTTTAATGAACCTGGAGAGGCGTTCGAAAAAGAAACACACTGTGTAAAACTTGCACAGAGTACAGTAGAAGCAAATTCCAGATTTTTTGAAAATATTGATGATGTCCCAAAAGAAGCATATACAATGGGAATCAAAGCAATCATGCAGGCAAAGAAGATCGTGGTTGTAGTAAATGGTGCAGGAAAGGCTCAGATTGTAAAAGAAGCTTTCTTTGGACCTGTTACTCCAAAAGTACCTGCTTCAGTGTTGCAGCTTCATAATGATGTTACAATCGTTGGTGATGCAGAGGCACTTGCACTTATTGATTGCTAATGAAGTTATAAAAGCAAGGAGCTGAAAGGAAACTTTTGGCTCCTTTAAAAATGTAATTATAAAGTGATTTTAAAGAGAGGGAATTATAATGATTATCAAGAATGGTTTAGTTTTTACAAAAGATTTTAAATTTGAGAATTTAGATATTAAGATTGAAGATGGTATTATCAAAGAGGTAGTACCATGTGGAAGTATTGCAGAAGCAAGAGGTGCTAAGGAAGCAGAAAGTGATGAAGTGATAGATGCAAAAGGGCTTATGGTTATTCCGGGACTTACGGATATTCATTTTCACGGAAGTGTTGGTTATGATTTCTGTGATGGAAGTGATGAAGCTATCACTGCCATGGCAAAATATGAGCGTTCTATCGGTGTGACTAATATTTGTCCGGCAACAATGACACTTTCCAGAGAAAGAATTACTAAGATTTGTGAAGTTGCTGCAAACCATGTTAAGACTGAAGGAGAGGCTGATTTTGTTGGCATTAATCTGGAAGGACCTTTCATTTCTCCTTCAAAATGCGGCGCTCAGAATCCTGAGTTTGTTCAGAAGGCAGATGCGGAGATGATTGAAGAGCTTCTTAAGGTTTCAAATGGACTTACAAAGCTTATCACTATTGCCCCTGAAGAAGAGGGAGCTGTTGACGTAATTGATAAACTGTCTGATAAGATTACATTTTCTGTTGGTCATACATGCGCAACTTATAAGGATGCAAAGGCTGCATTTGATGCAGGTGCAAAACATGTAACACATTTGTTTAATGCCATGCCTGCATTTACACACAGAGAACCGGGGGTTATCGGTGCAGCTGTTGATGATGACAAGGTTATGGCTGAGATGATTTGTGATGGTATTCACATTCATCCTACATCAATCAGAACTGCATTTAAAATGTTTGGTGATGACAGAATAATTCTTATCAGTGACAGCACAAGAGCCTGCGGAATGCCTGATGGAGAGTACGAGCTTGGAGGACTTCCTGTATTTCTTAAAGAAGGTGCAGTAAGACTAAAAGACGGAACACTTGCAGGAAGTGGAACCAATCTCTTTACCTGTATGGTAAATGTAATTAACTTTGGGATTCCAAAAGAGAGTGCAATAAAAGCAGCAACATTCAATCCTGCTAAAGCTATTGGAATTCTCGATAATTACGGAACTATTGAAGTGGGTAAAAAAGCAAATATAATTCTTGTAAATGATAAATTTGAACTTGAGAGAGTTCTGTAATATTTTTGTTGCTAATAATTGATTCTCAGTAAATTGAGCTTTGAAGTAATCCATAAGGACCTGTGAGTGCTTTTTCTCGGAAAAGTCTTGAATAAGTAGTGGATAAATAAACAAATCCGATGTATAAGTGTTATATTTTTAAACTTATGCATCGGATTTTATTATATTGATTTTATTATATTGATTTTATTATATTGATTTTATTATATTGATTTTATTATGATGATTTTTACAATATTGAATTCTTTATATTGTTTTATTATGCTGATTTTTCTACTATTTGATTTTCTTTAATTCCTGGTACAGTTTTCCAATTGGAAGCCCAACGACGTTGTTATAATCTCCTTTAATTTCCTTTACAAATATGGCAAACTGTCCCTGGATTCCATATCCGCCGGCTTTGTCATAACAGTCTCCGGTAGCGATATAGTCATATATCTCTTCATTGCTGATTGGATATAAAGTGACATCCGTTTTTTCGTAAAAATATTTTTCAGTTGTTTTCTTGGTGGCAAAGTTATAGTTGATGATTGATATTCCCGTATAAACCTGATGAGTATTGTTTTGAAGTAAATGAATCATCTCATAGGTGGCATCGCGGTCGGCAGGTTTGCCAAGTATTTTGTCATCAATTGAAACAACAGTGTCAGCACCGATAACTGTAAGAGTATATTCATCTTCGTTAATAAAAGAGTAATCGATTTCTGAAAGAAGTTTTTGAAATACATCCTTAGACTTCTGGTAAGCAAGTTCTTCAACAACTTCATATGGAAGTGTTTTGGAAGTGAATTCCTCGATATCTGAAACCATGATATCGAAGTCATATCCCGCCTGTTCCAATAGTTCCTTTCTTCTGGGTGAAGCAGATGCTAAAATAATTTTCTGGTTGTTGTTCATACTATCACGCTCCTTATAAATTAAGATTTCATTTCTGTATTATAACTATTACTATTACTATAACTATTACTATAACTAAAACTATTACTATTACTATGTGCAAAAATTATTAGTGATGGCTTTTTCAAAATAGTTATAAGACAAGTATTATTACTTCTAATATATCTTTATTATAATTCAAATTGGATAATAATAAAAGAAAATAGTAGTGCATTGCATCTGGGAAAATGATATAATGATCGTAGTATGTAACGATAAAATTTAATAGTATTTTTCAATTAGAAAAGGAGGAGCTAATGAAAAAGATAATGAGAAGCATTGCTGTATGTATGGCAATGTCTATGGTTGTTACAGGAAGCATGCAGACAGGGGTATATGCTGCAGGTGGAAAAGTAACAGGAGTAAAAGTAACAAATGCCAAAAATAAGAAAATAAAATTGGTAGAAGGAAAGACTTTCAAATTGAAAGTAAAAGTACTGACAAAAGGAAAAGTTTCCAAAAAAGTTACTTACAAATCAAGTAACACAAAGATTGTAAAAGTTTCCAAAAAAGGTGTTGTAAAGGCTGTTAAGGCCGGTAATGCACAGATAAAAGTCACATCCAAAGCCAACAAAAAGAAAAAGGCAGTTATAAAGGTTAGCGTTTCTGCAAAGAGTCAGAATTCAAACAATCAGCAGAATCAGAACACAAATAATACATCGAGCAGTAACACAAATAATACATCGAGCAGTAACACAAATCAAAATAACACATCGAACAATGCCACAAACAATAATGAAACTCAAACTAATGTATCAGATGAAAACCAGCAGAATTCAAATGAAACGGAAACAAGTCCGGGAACTAATACCGAAGAAGGACAGCTCAAGCCGGTCGTTGTTGAAAGAAAAGAGATATCTTTGGTATATCCTGAGGAAGAGGAAGATTCATATCATGCAGAGGAGACAATTCACTTTAATGTTAAAGAAAGCGGTCTTTATGGAGCTATGATTGTATCAGAGGATCCTGTTTCCGGAGAAATAACTAGTTTTGGAGAAATATCTGAGGTGGATGAAATTGCTCCGATAGGAAGAGTAGGAGACGGATTTAAACTCAGAAAGGGAAGAAATTATTTTATAAAGGTCGAATACTTCTTCGAAAAACCGGAAAATCCTGAAGAGCAAATGCTGATTACAAGAAAAGATTATGTAATTAAAATAGTAAAAATGAATACTGTTAATATATCTTTTAAGTTCCCTAATAATTATCCGGATTTACATATTGGAGGTATTGTCTTTGATATGGATGGAAATGTAGTTAATCCTGATTCTGTATCAAAAGATGATTACTACCTTAATGTATATGGTTATCTGCAGGGATTTACAGGTGTATCACCGACATTTGACGAAGAATCCGGAAAATGGCAGATAGCTGTTCCCGGTGGAGAGTATAGCTTAAGTACCAGTTTGTATGCTATTAAGATGAGTGAAGAGATGAATATTATTTCCTCAGATAAATATATGATTGAGGCAGATGACATTTTATTTAAAAATGCCAATAAGGATATTTCTGTTGAGATACCGATAAGAATATCATTATTTTCAGATCTTATTTCAAATGCAATAGAGATTGGAATAGGTGAAACCACGGCAGAAGTAAGCAATTTCAGAAAAGGAGTGTTTGTTTTTACACCTTCAATGTCAGAGGGCGGTAAGTATCACATTTATACAAAAGGTACCATTGATACAGTAGGAAAGATATACAATAATGCTATCGGAGATGGTTTTTCATACAATGATGATAATGAAAAGGGAATAAATTTTGACTTTGAAGATATTGAACTTATCGGTGGACAAACGTATTATATCGTTGTGGAGGCGTATGGTGATAACATTGAAAGCACAACTTTAGTAATAGAAAAGGTAAACTAAAAAATACGAAATAATAAATACAGAATAATGAGATTAGGGAGATGGCGGAATTGCCATCTCCTTAATTAATATTTATGATTTTATATGCATTGCTGAATAGTTACATATGGAGTAAAGATTTTGTCAGTTGAATAAAAAATAAAAAATGAGAAAGGTCCTCTTTTAAGTTATAATAGTTTCGACGAAAAAACACATAACAAGGAGGATCTTTCTGATGAACATTG